>OLPS01000232.1_pt1 | contig 74912 bp, 88 predicted proteins | sample 1673071 | NCBI WGS metagenome assembly OLPS01 (sample SAMEA3136752, study PRJEB25190) | human gut metagenome | reverse complement strand
CGTACGCTCGGATCCAGTCGTAGGCTAGTGCCGCGCGATTGTTGTTCCAGAGGTGGGCGAGGTAAACGCTTTTGGGTCCAGTCCGGATTCCTCGGCCCACGCCTTGATGGTCGCGGTGAGGTAGGCCAGCGGACGTTTGGTCTTGCGCAGCACGTTCCAGAAGTTCGGCTGCATCGTCTGGAAGTAGGCGAGGAACGTGCTCACGCAGGCCGTGGTTTCCTCGTCGGACAATGCGGGCTTGCTTTTGACCAGGAGGATGGCCTGGACGAGTTCGATGGGCAGTTCCGCGTTGTTGAGGTTCGGCAGGTCGAGTTTGACGCCGGCGACCTCGAGGTGCACGTCGGGTTTGAGCTCTTCCGCTTCGGTCAGGTCCACGTCCACGACATGGTATTCTTTGTCGCTCATGTTGGCTCCGTTCTAATGGTTGGCGGTTGAATGGGTGTCCCGTGCGACCGACCGCCATCGGCCGCACGGGAAGAATCAATGGGTCACTCGGCGTCTTCGGTGACAAGGCCCCATGCGTGGAACTGTTCGCCGTTGGTGCCCTTGAGCATCTTGAACGTCATGCTGAAGTTCATGATCTCGCTGGATTTCAGGCTCACGTCGTCACGGTCGCTCACCTTCGCGTTGGTGCCGTACAGGAGGAACGGACGGTCCTGCTGGTCGAGCGCGACCAGCACGAGGATCCACTCCTTCTTCAATCCGGCGCCCTTGATGCTGATGCCGCCGTCCGAATCGACGTCCACGTCGAAGTAGGCCGACACCACATCCTTGCGGCCCTCCATGGCGGCGAGCTGCAGGGTCCAGTAGCCCGGATCCGTGTCGGACAGCACGATGTCGCCGTTGTGGGCCTTGTAGTCGGTGCTGTCGCCCGGTTCCGGATGCAGTACGGCGCCGTCCTCCGTGGAGTAGCCGATCGGCTTCTTGCTTGCCGGCGGGGTCCAGGCCACTCCGGTCGGAGCCACGAACGTGCTGTCGCCCTTGGGGAACAGGAACAGCGCGTAGTTCTTGATCAGGCGCACGTTGCCTGCGGTGTTGCCGCTGGACACGTACCCGTAGTCGGTCGCGCCCTGCGCGGCGACGGTGGTTTTTTCGTTGTTGTCAGACATTCGTCTGCACCTTTCCGTTCTTCGCGTGTGGCGGCACGTTGTCTTTGGTTGTGTTTCAGTTGACGGTGACCTCGAGCAGGAGCACTCCGTACGCGCACACCAGCTTCTTGTCCTCGTCAGTCATGCGTACCGGCCCGGATTCGAGTGACGCGTCGATGAGCGGCGCGACGGTTCCAAGCCCGATGATCTCCCTCGCGATGTCGGCCCACAGGCGTGCGGCCTTGTCCCAGTCGCCCGTATGGTCCTCTCTCATGCAGCGCACGCTCAGCCGCAGCCGCACGTACTGCGAGATTGGGGTGCTCATGCCTTGCATGGAGTCGGCCAGCGTGGCTTCGGTGAAGGGAGGTTCGAGGTCGCTTCGTTCGATGGTGTCGAACGTCACGTCCGGGAACAGTGTCCTCAGTTTGGGCAGGAGCAGGGGTTCCGTGCGCCGGGGAGTGACCGGGATGCTCATACGCGCATCCTTCCGAGCGTGTCCTCTAGCGTGCCGTGCGCCTTCTCCACCGGTGCCGGGCAGATGATCGCCACGCCGCTGCGGTTCTTGCCGTCATGGTCGCGGACCATGCAACGGTCATCCTCTACGGCGGCCTCGGCCGCGTCCCTCATGCGCGAGCGCAATGTCTCGTTTTTGAGGACCTGTTGGCTGAACGCCTTGCGGTTGAATACGAATCTGCATCGTTTGGCCATGCTTATCCTTCCCGTTCGCCCACGGTGATGACGTCGCCGATGTGGCGTCCGTGGAGGTTGTTCCACACTTGCGGCTTTCCTTTGACGGGCAGGAGGATGCCTCTGACTTTGATCAGGTCGGTGGCTTGGATGCCTGTCGGCTGGCTACCGCGGATGTGGATCGTGTATTCGATGGTCTGCGGGCTGGCGTTCTCCTCGGTCTGGTCGGTGGTGGAGGTTGGCGCGATCATCGCCTGGAACGTGCCGACGCGGACGGGTTTGCCCTGGATGGGGTTGCCGTCCGTGTCGGTGGTGGACTGGCCGCGCCACACTTCGATGGTTTCCACTAGGACGTCTCCCCCGTTGCCATGTCGACGCTGAACGCGCGCTGAGCGTTGATGCCAAGGATGCGTTTCTCGTCGTCGCGCAGCCAGAGATCGCCGGTGGGCGCTCCGAAACTGTATTGTTCGCTGAAGCTGCCGGTGGTCTGGTTCATCTGCGTGATGCCGCCGGGAATGTCGTACGGGTCGGCCTGCATGATTCTGCGGACGATGTCGCAGGTGATCTTCGTCAGCAGGCGTGGCCGTTCTTTTTGGAGACGTTGCCAGTTCGGGGAGCGTTCCTTGATGTAGTCGGTCACGTCCGCGAGATGCGTGTCGGCCTTCTCACGTTCCTCGTCGGTGAGTTTGTGCCACCTCTGTTCGAGGTCGACGGAGGTGGCGAACACGTCTGGTTCGACAGTCATGTCGGACTCCGTCAGGCGGTGAGCAGGACGAAGCGGTTGATGTCGCGGATACGGAAGCCGACCTCGATTTCGATTCGCACGGCGAACATGTTGTGCTCCCACAGGTTGACCTGCTTGCCGTCGATGGTGATGGACGCCTGGTCGGAGATGCTGGTCTGCATTCCTTCGACGGAACCCCATGCGGCGGAGGAGAATTCGCCGCACACGCCGAGGATCTCTGCCTTGGCCGGTCCCGGCGTCTCGGATACGGCGGGCACGTGAACGCCCTTGCTGATGTAGGTGCGGTTGCCGAGCACGGTGCTCACGTCGGAGGCGGCGGTGCCGTTGAGGAACAGGGGGCGTCCGTTGTTGTCGGTCGCCTGCCGGAGCACACTGCGACCCTGGGTGCTCAACGCCCAACCGTCCACGGTTCCATCCGCTTCGGACACGAGGTCGTCGGCTTTGTTCAGGTTCTTCCACACGTCCTTGCCGATGCTGACGGTCTGCGCGCTCTTCAGGGTGTCGAAGTCCGCACCCGGAGCGTCGACGAGACCCATGATGGTCTTGTCAAACGTGCGGGCGATGGCTCCCGGACCCTTCGCGACCACTTGGTCGTAGAGAGCGCCGAAGTCTCGGCGGAACTGGTTGGAGAACGGCATGATGACCGCGATGGTGTACGGCAGCATGTCCTTCTTGCCGAAGGTGACGCCGCTCTTCGGCTTCTCGGCGCCCTCGTTGACCCATGCGGCCTCCGGGTCTCCGATGATGATCGGCACGCGAGCGCCGTTGCCGGGCAGTTTCATTTCGGGCACGAGCTGCATGAACGCGCTCTGGTATTTTGCGGTCTGCCAGATCTCCGCCTGGGTTTCAGGGTCGAGGTCTAGACCGTTGCTTTTTCGTGTCATGGACGGATCTGTCATGATTTGTCCTTTCAAATGAATGTTTTCGCTGGTTGAATCACAGGAGCGTATTGCTCATGGCGTTAACGAAGTCCTCACGGCTGGAGCGTTTCGTCTGGGCCTGTCCGGTACGGGCGCTCTGGTCCGCGACCGTTCCTCGGGAACGCATGTCGGCGAACACCTTCATGAGTTTCTCGGCGTATTCGCCGATCTGCTTCTCGTCGTCGCCCGCGAGGACGCTCGGGTCGGTGATGCCGTGTTTGGCCGCGACGTTGGCGCGTATCGTGGAGAGCTCCTTCTCGTGTTCGGCCTGTTTGGCTTCGCTTTTGAGCTTCTCGTTCTCCTCGAGCGCCTTGGAGAGTTTCGATTCGAGGTCGGCAGTCTGTCCGGCCTTCTCCTTGAGCTCCTCGTAGTCGCTTTTCCTGCCGCGTTCCCTGCCGAGACGCTCGTTGATTATGCGGTCGACTTCCTCCTGGGTGAAGGTCCTCAGCTTCGCGTTGTTCACGTCCTTTGAGGTCGGAGCGTGCTGTTCCGGCTCCTGTTGGCCGTCCGCGCCGGTCTGGTTTTCTTCTGCCATGGTTGGTGGCTCCTTTGCTTGTTCTTGGTTTCCACGCCTGACGCCGGCGAGTTGACGGCCATTCTTGTTGGTTTCGCGCATGGCTGCGCCCCGCCCCATCGCTGGGGTGTGAAAGGTAAAAGAAAAGCCATCACGTTTCGACGTGATGGCTTTCTGGGATTCAGAGATTTCCCAGCGCTTTTCTTCGCGCGTATTCGGACCGCAGCTCGTCGGTCGACACATAGTCGCCGACGGACCAGCGCTTCTTTCCTTCGTTCCTGACCCATTCATATTCGTCCTGCGGCATGGAGATATCGCCATACTTGCGTTTGATTTCCGCAAGATGGCGCTCATCGGTGACTTCCTTCAAATCACCGGGCATAAACGTGAAACGGTCGGAACGATCCATAGGCTCAATCATAGCAGTCTCAGATAAACGATCGGTCTGCCGTCGGATGCTCCAAGCCCTTCGAAACGAAGAGCCCTTCCTCTCGGCAGAAGAATTTCGTATTCTCCCGGATGCTGAGTGATCGGCTCCACATACACGCCGGCGCTTCCCGGCGGTACCAGGATTCTTGTGGCGATGCGGTCTTCCCCATCAACGTCAATGCCTCCCTCCTTGATGCTGGTGGCCATGTAGCCGATGTGTTCGAAGGTGCGACCGGTATTCAAATCGAAAAGCGACTCCATGTCGTTGACGTGGAACGTCGACAACCGCATCTGCCTGTCGACCGTGAAACGTTCTCGGGTGATATGGTCGGATATCGCTTCGTCGATGCATTCGACCTGATGGATGACGTCTTTCGACGGGTTTCGTCCGCCGAACAGGTAGCCGTTGATACTTTTGTAGCTGTCTCCGGTCCAATCCATCAAAGCCGCGATCTTCTCGTCGTTGGAGAATCTATCTCCAGGCATCCTGACGCTATAATCCGACAATCTCGATAGTTCGGAAGCGCTGATTGGAATCGATTTGCCGCTCCATCGAATCGTCGGTTGGGCAGTCACACCATCATTGACCTCATCGTGATAGATGCGTCTCAATTGGGCTAGCGTGTCACGCCAGTCGCCGTCATCGCCGGCCGCAGCCTTGGCTGCCTGGTACATTTCACGATACTTGTCCGGATCGTATCCTTTGAGTTTGCTGCTGCCCCAGCTTGGCACGATGTCGCAGTCGCAGTCCGTATGGTATTGCATCTGCCGTCCGGCGGTGTCCTCGCTCAGGTAGGCGAAGCCACGCGAGGCGAGCATAAGGCAGAACGCGCATGTCTTAGCCCCTCGCGGCACACGCGCCCAGCGAGGCTTGGTGGGATCGTTGGCCACAGCCCTCTGCATGGTCAGCCGCCCGACGGTCTGAATCAGATTCTGCACGTATTCCAGCGCCTGCTCCTCGTCAGCGAACGTGGGCCACAGGTCGTCGATGGTTCTTCCGGCGTTGTTGTGAACGGCTCCGTTTTCATCTGGAATGACATCCTTGTAGTGCAATCCCATGAAGTCAGTGTTGTTGAAACCGCCTTCCATCTGCCAGACCGCGCGGTCGGCGGTGATGGAAGGCGGCTCGTATTCCGGCATATCGATTCCGCCGTACTGCGCCCACAGGTCGCGTACGTGGCCGTAGTAGTCGGATGCGAGCCTGCTGGCGGCGTCGGCATACCGGTTGATCTCCGCTTTGATGAGCTCCTGGCTTTCACCGTCCCAGACGAGGCCCGAGACACTGTTGCCGGCCTCCTTCTGCAGGCGGCTCATGGTGTCCGTGTAATCCTCGTACAAATCATTGAGGTCGAGTTCAAGCCTTCTGCGTCGTTCCGGCGGCAGGTTCAGACTGTTCGGGCTCATTCATACCGCCTTCCCTCGCCGCCGTATCGGTCTGCTGCTCCGTCTGTTGGCGCATGCCTCGAATCTGATCGAGTACCTGACCGGCCTGGGCCTTGCGCTGGTCGGCCTTCAGCCGGACGATCTCGCTTCGGCTCAATCCGGCGCGTGTCATGCCGACCTCGCTGTTGGCGAACGAGTCGATGCTTCCAGCGAGCTTGCTGAATGCGTCGGCGCTCATGGAGCTCGACGGCGTGTTCGGGTTCTTCCAGTCGACCTGCAGTTTCATCAGCTCCTCGTCGGGCACGGATGGATCCTGCATCCGTGCCACAAGACGGGCTGCCTGCAGGATCGATTCACCGAAATCCCGGTCGCAATGGCGCGCCTCGATAATCAGGTCCTCACGTTGTGCCTCGGTCGCGTCGGCGGACGTCGGGTTCGCGTCGGACACGATGCCTAGCGAGCTGGCTGGAATGTTCATCGCACTGGCGAACATCGCCGCCCAACTTTTCAGCATCGTCAGATGCGGGTCCATACTCGACGCGGCCAGTTGCGTCACGGTCGGGGACTGCCCGTCGATGTCCTTGCTGATCATGTTGTAGCGACCCATATAAAGCTTTAACGCGTCGTCCGTGCCCAACGAGGCGAGTTCTTCGGAAGTGCCTGTCAGCAGGATTTTTGGGAACGCGTAGAATTCGGCATTCGCTTCGGCGCGCACGATAGTGCGGTTCGCGCCGTCGATGATGGCCATAGCGTCCCGACTGATGCGGGAGCGTCCGAACGGTTTGACCTCGGTAGCCTTGTAGGCGAGGCGGAACACGCTGCACTCGTTGTCGATGGTGGGTTGCTCATCGTCCACGCGCCACCAGTAGCCGAGACGGCGCTGCACGCTGATGTTGCGGTCGGGCATGTAGAGCACGAGTCCGGTGGCCTCATTGTTGTCGTCAACGTCGGTGATGGCCATGCACGCCCTGACCCGCCGGTTGGGGTAATCCCAGACGGCGGCCGAGCTTTCCGCGGTATGCGTGCGGATGAGCGGTCTTCCTTCGAAGTCCCGGACGACGCTGAGGAACGAACAGCCGTGAATGAGCGCAGTCTGGATGGCCTGCTGCAGAACGCTAGTGAATCCGATGCGGCTCATGAAGTCCTGCAGTTCGAACGGGTCGTCCACGCCCGGCGAGACGAATCCCTCGAACACGCAAAGCTCAGCGAGCATATCCACAGCCTTGCGTGCCCACCCAAGCGGCGTGTAATGATCCTTGATGGACTTCGGCACAGTCAGTCCAAAATCAACCAGTGGCTCCTTGGCTTCGTAGTAGGCGGTGAGTGTTCGGTTGCGGCTCGCGTGGCGCGTCCATACCTCGGCGAGTTCGCGCAGCAGCGCGTTCTCCTCACCGGAGAGTCCGTCGATGTGCGTCGGCACGACGAGTTTCGGCACCGTTCCGGCTCCTCCCGTAGGTTTCCACCCGTCCGGCGCTGCCGTTGTCTGGATGTCGCTCATTTAGATTCCTCCGATGATCTGTCGTCTTCCGGGATGTCGGAGCGTCGTGAACGCCCCGTACAGGGCGAGCGTGGTGGACACGAGCGGCGTGATGTCGACATCACTGCCGAGTTTGTTCCAAGCGATCGCGCCGGACTGTCCCAATGGACGCGTGGTCGCACCCTTGACGGCCGCGGCCAGCTGCGGCTGGTATTCGTCCCGCGGGTGCTTGAGCGTTCCGGCTTTGAGCATGTCGAGGAACCGGCCGCATGCTCGGCCCATCTCCTGCATGTTCGTGACCGTGACCTTCACATGTGCTTTCTTCAGTTCCGGCAGCAGGCTCATGGCGGGCGACTGCGCGTCGATGACCACGCTGGCGGTCTTCGGCCAATGTTCGGCGAGCCAGTCCACGGCCCACATGGTTCCCGCCTGCCGCGCGTCCTTGATGTTCGCCATCTGGACGATGGCCGAACCGTCCGCGTATCGTAGCGCCGCTCCGATGGTCAGCACGCTCCTGTCCGGAGGCATGTCGATGCCGAAGCTCACCGTGCCGCCCTCGGGCACGTCGTCGACGGCCGCGGCCTGCCACAGGTCGGGACTGATGGCGTATGCGGTGGCGGTCTCGTCCCATATGCCAAGCGCCTCACGACGGAATGAATCGTCCGACAGGTTGTTGCGCATGCGCATGATTGCCTGTTCGCTTGTACGTTTCGGATAGCTGGGATTCGCTTTAGCCCACTGTTCGCGGTCGTCCGGATCCGCGTCCTTGTCGGCGGCGAGCTCCACGTAGAGGAGGTTTCCGTCATGGTTCAGCGCATGCATGCGTTTCTCCGTGAACGCATCGCACTGGTCTCCCGGCTTGGGTGGATTGCCCATATACACGACCAGGGGGTTAGGACTCGTGTTCAAAACCGGAATCATGTTGTCCATCGCGCGCACTGTGAGGATCTGCGCTTCGTCGAACACGGCCACGTCCACGCTGTGCAATCCTCGGCCGAAACCGTTTTCGCGGGCGCCGAACATGATGCGGCTGCCGGACGTGAACGTGATCTCCTGTTGGCCGTTTGCTCTGCGAATGCGTTCCACGTACCGGCCGAGCACTGGATTGTGCTCCATCTCGCACATGTCCGCGAATGTCTCGTCGCTGGTGCGCGTATGGTGGGCGGTCCAGATGGCTTTCAGGTTCGGTGTGAGTATCGCCTTGAGGAACAACGCGGTGCCGACGGTGAAGGTCTTGCCGATCTGCCTGCAGCTGGACAGCACGGCGCCGTCCGCGCCACACGCATACTTGCCTTCCGCGTTCTTGGCGAACAGAAGCCACAAGAAGCCCTGCTGCCACAAGTCGAAACGGATGCCGGCCTTGCGCGCAGCTTTGTTGATTCGCGTGAACTCGCTGCCAACGATGCCTTCCGGCTGGCGGAGGACCTTGGCGATTTCAGACAATCGACGCTCCGACATCGTCCGTCACCTCGTCTTCCTCATCGTCCAGCAGGTCGGTCAGGCCACCGACCTGGAGCGATTCGATGCGGTCGCATACGTCGATGAGCTGGCGGCTGATCGCAGGCAGTGCGTTTGCCGGTGTGGACGTGTCATCCATGGCCTTCTGCAGTCGGTCACGGTTGGCGCGCAGCATGTCCAGCATGCTGCCGTCCATCATCCTCTCGAAGCTCCGCTGGTCGAGATCCCTTTCCGGCTTCTGTTTCGTTTCCACGGCTTTGACGGGCGGCTTACCGTTCCGGTCCTGTGCGGGCCGATTCTTTTTCCGACGCCGATAGTCTTTCTGCCTGCATTTCGCGGAGCAATATTTCTGTTGGCTGCCCTTACCACTTGGCCTAAATTGCTTACCGCATACTTCGCAAATCATTGCGTTTCCTTCATTCCAAAACCAGTGAGGAACCCGAGTTCTTCGCGCAATCTTGTTGCAGCAGCTTCCGCCCGTGCAAGCGTCTTGAATGGACCTCTCTTGTATGCCTTCCTATTCTTGATAACCTCAACTTGCCATGCTTTTCGGTCGTTACGCCAGTAAACACCGCGGATTCTGGATTTGCTGTTCTTATTGCAGGAGACTCGATACTCGGAATTCTCCTGAACTGTTACTGCTCTTAAATGGTCTGGGTTAACGCATGAACGGTTGTGGCAGATATGATCAATCACCATCCCGTCTGGGATAAACATGTTATGAGTCAATGCATATGCGAAGCGATGTGCCGGAACGGATGTCTTTGCCAGACGGAACGTGCCATATCCCTTTGGATGATGAGCGCCGTCCCATTCCCAACATTTACTAGGATCAGCGCTTTTGAAGTATTTATTAAACCGTTCTATGTCAGATGCTGACGCTTTGAAAAAGGCCATATTCCGCCTTTCATTCAACGTATGCGTAACACAATCCGTTACGCTTAAATTTCAAGAGAAATATCGGCACTGCACCCGAGGCTACCCCAAGGGGGTATGGCCGGGTACCCTGCCCTGGTATCGGGTCAGATGCCGAACGTTTTGAACGGCATCGAGCTTGGTTTGATGTCCTGTTTGCCGGCCAGCAGCGCTCGTGCGTGTTCGTCGGTCTTGTCGCTCTTGAGCCTGTTGCATCTGCGGTGCGTGAGCCTGCAGTTAGTGAAGCTGTATGGATCGCCGCCGCGTGAGACCGGTATGAGTTCGTCTACTTCGGCACTCATCGGATGTGGTGTCTTCAATGTCTTGTCGACTGGCTTGCCGCAGATGGCGCACACATCGTATGCGGCCAGCACTCTTTGCCTGAGCATGCGCCGCCGGTATCCGTTGCTGACCCGCTCGTTGCGTCGCTTGCTCATGGTTATTCCTTCGTATGAAGTCCTAGCATGGCCGACCACGTGTCGACTAGGGATCCCGTCATCTGCGGATATCCCCTCCCGAGGTTATTCATGGAGCGCCTTCGGCGGGAGTCGAACCCGCGCATATACGCGGCCGCAAGGAAGAGGATCCGAAGATCTGCGACCGGTGCGATCTGCCGTTGATTCCTACGAAGGCATGGACAGGCGGTTTGAGCATCACCGCATCATGTAAGTGCGGGATTGGCTTGCCTGCCGCTGTTGGTGTATGCCCACTCTGACGTGAGTGGGTGGAGCGTGTCCGATATGCCGTTCGGACAGGACGGGTACGTAACCCAAGGAGTTGGGAGAATCCAAGGTGGATATGAAAAGGGCTCAAACCGTATGTCTTCGGTTTGAACCCTCTAATCCACTGACAATTGTGCGTTGCACTTTCGATTTTGTCAAATCGAGTCGCGTCGCACGACCTGTCCATGCACGTCGGAAAGCCTGTACAACGGCTGCCCCTTCACGTTTTCGCCAACCGGTTGGAGCCTGCCGCGCTTGCGCCATGAGCGAATCGTGTTCGCGTTGCACTGGAATCCGCATTCGCGCAGCAGTTCCGCGCACTCCCCTGCCGTGAACGCGCGTCCCGACCGAACGCATTCCCTCAGGAACCCCAACCGCACATCCGCCACAAGGTAAGTGTTACCACACACGGGACATGCAACGCTTACCGCGCCGACCGTCGCTGTCAATTCGACTCCGCACAGCGGGTTCGGGCATCTTCCGATACCATGTTTCGCAGTCGGCACGTCGATGATGTCCAGCGTCTTTCGAACCATCGACTCCCACTCATGGTAGAAGTCGGCGATGTCAGGCAGGCGGCGCAGTCGAGGACTGCCGGCGCAGACACGCAGCATGTCCACCAGCGGCGGATGCACGCCACAGGTAGCCCAAGGCATGGCGGGCGGAGCGTACAACCGGCGCCAGAGTGCGATCGCGGCATCCTCGATGGCCTGCATGTGGTCGAGCACCGGCAATCGGATTGGCGTCGGCGCAGCTGGAAGGTTGACGCGTCCAGGCTGGCGGCCTCCGTAGTGCGCGGTCGAGTCCAGGAACTCATGCAGCGAATCCAACCATGCTGGATATTCCCGCAGCCAGCCGCGCATCAGCCCATCGCATCTCGCGCACATGGTGTCGCCGACAGCGCATCCTCCGCCGCAGACGAGGCACACACCGGCGAGCGCTGGTGTTGTTTGGCTGGTGTTTGTTGTGGTGTTGGTGGTGGTGTTGGTGGTGGTTGGTTGGGATTCGTTGGTCGGTTCGTACATTTGTTCGATTCCCTCCGGCGTGATAGTCTGGTTTGTGGTAATGCCAGAGCCCGGCCGGAAGGTCGGGTTCTTTGTTTATTCGGTGGCGGAGTCCTGTTCTTCAAGGTCGACGTGTTCGATCTTGGCTCTATGGCGGAGCAGAACGGCGTATTCATCCATGACGTCAAGCTGCCTGCTCAACAGAGTGATCGGGCAGGTAGGCTCGAAGTCGAGCGTGCCATCCGCATACCGCTGCAGCATGTCCCTGAGCCTGCCGACACGAGCGGCCAACTCACGGTATTCGACGCGCATCCGCTCCTTATAATCGGATCCGTCGGCGCTCGCGGGTTGCGCTTGGTCGGCGGCGGCGAGAACTTCGATGGCTTGACGCAGGTATCCGTCGTGGATCCAGTCGGCCGCATGCTCCCATTCGTCGTGGATGTGTTTCGGATCGTCCTTGCGGAGTGCAAATTTGAGCCCGAACAGGCGTTCGGCGACGGCTTCAGTTCTCGCGTCGATAGGCGGGAGCGGCGGTTCCAGTGTTTCCTCGCTCATTTCGATTCCTTTCTCTGTTGATTGTGCATGGTCTTCCGGGTCTTGTGTCGCAGCAGCCACACCGCCCATCCGGGCGGTTCGGTCCAGATGGTCAGATGCGAGGACGCGGCGTACAGCTTCCACCACCTGCCGCAGATGACGCAATGCTCTATCCTGCGCAGGCTGACCTCGTATTGCGCCGGACCGATGCCATTGCTCGCGCAAATGAATGTCCCGACCGCGCTCCGGCACGCATGCGGCGAGCGCCGTTTGTTGCGACTGATGCTGTTCATCATTCCGCCTCCTTCTCAAGGACGTAGACGATTGTCGGCGGGAATGATGGCTCATAGCATATGTTCGGCTTCACCTCGTACTCGCCTTTGCCGCCGAGTCCCGGCAACACGTCGGTGCGCATCACGCTCCATCCGTCGGAAAGCAGACCGGCGAGCGCTTCCGTATTCTGCAGCTTCAGCGTGTACATGTCTCCGCTTGCCGCGTACATAACCGGCACTACCTTAAATTTCCTGCTCACCGCTCCGTCTCCTTCTGCTCGTCCAACCACTTCTCAAAAAGCCGGTAAATGTCCAGCGGGATGGTTTTGACCGGCTGGAATTTGAGCCGTCGCATGCAGTCGGCGCACACCTCGGTGAATGTCTTCGCCTGGCCGCCGTAGATGAGGCCTATGGAATAGACGGGGCTCGAGCACCACCGGCCGCACAAATCGCAGGTGTGCATATCCTGCGTGACCAGCTCGTCACGCTGCGGCAGGAACGGATTCCCCGCACCCCTTTCATCCACGGCTGCGGCGAGCGCCTTCCTGATCTCGTCCCTGGCGTAGAGGAAGGCGTCGTGTCGGGTCTGGGCGTAGCCGCCGAAGGGGGTATTGCCGTCCCTTGTCGCGGCGCGGACGGATTCGAGTTCCTGGTCGATGAGTTTGTTGAGCACGCCGATAGCGATGTCTGCTTCACTGTCTTTCATTGTTGTTCCTTTTCCTTGTCGTGTTCCGCCACCCATCTGAGCAGGGTGTTGATGGTGATTTCGGTCACTTGGCGTTCCTCGTCGTCTTCCGGCGCGATGCATATGGCGCCGTCCTGGATTCTGATTTTCACCGTGGTTCCTTGTCCGCGCCGCTCACATGGCTCCAGTCGCATGACAGGCCGCCCGCCTGGTAGCCCGCGTAGACGACGCAGACCACTTGCCTCGTGTCGGACAGTGTGACGATGCATTCCTTGATGTCGTCGCCGGACCTTTTGGAGCATGTGGTGCCGGTGGCGGCGATGGCGTGGGCCGGGGTCGACGTCTTGGACGCATTGCCGCATCCCGCGAGCGCGGCGCAGAGTACGAGGGTTATGGCGGTGAGGGCGGCGCAGATGGTGTTTCTCATTGGTTTCATTCCTTTCCGTAGATGGCGAGGCTTCTGATGCCGTCGCCCATGCTGTTGGAACATGTGTTCGGATCGTGGGCGATGATGTCGTTTCCGATGCCCTGGAAGCGGAGGCTGGCGATGCCGTCCGGATGTCGGATGAGTTCGAGCCGTCCGTCGATGATGACGTCCTGGTCTGTTTGGGCGATGCAGCGGCGGCCGATCAGGATGGCCGGGTCGGCCGACCGCCACTTGTGCAATGGGACGATGATGCTCATTCCCGGCCACCCATCCAGCCGATCAGGAAGGCGAGCGCCAGGAGGATTATCGCGGTGTGGCTCATGCCGTTCCTCCGATCTCCGGGCTGGCCAGCATCTCGGTGATCGCGTCCTTGGCTATCAGGCGCCATGGTTCGCGGCCGTCGTCGTCGAGGTTTTCCCACGTGAGGTGTTTGCGGTGGCCGTTGGCGTGGAATCGGTTGTAGATGGCGTGCGCGACGGCGTATTGCGTGTCGAGGCTGATGACGAGCTGGTCTTGCTGGTCTTCGGTCATTGGTAGGTCTCCGGTCTTGGCGGTGCGAGCAGTGCGGCGATCGCGTAGCTGGCGAGGCTGGTGGCGAGCGCCGCGATGGTCAGTGCGGTGTGGATGGCGAGCCACGTGATTGGTGTCCACTGGTGGAGCGCCTGTCCGATGATCGCCCTGATGACGGCGTGCGGGATGAGCAGCAGCGCGAGGAGGGTGAACAGCGTGGCCATGGCGTCTCCGAGCCGGTCGGCGAGGTGGCTGATGGTCTTTCTCACTTGTGGTCTCCCGTCTTGACGGCGAGTGTCTCGAGCATGGCCTTGTAGTCTTTGATGTCGCGTGCGATGCAGGATTTCACCCGGTGCGGGCCGCTGTCGCCCTGGTATGGATCCGGGGCGCCGAGCACGGTGACGAGTCGGCGGATGGTGGCCATGTCGTATTTGCGGTAGGTGAGCCACGCGTCAGGGTTGAGGTTGAGTCGGCGGAGGAAGTCAAGGTCGAAGTCCACGTTGGTCCCCGCGGGGACGAGGGAGAAGCGCTGGGAGAGCGAGTCAAGGAATTCCTCCACGGCGTTGGCCACGACGACCATGCTGTCATTGCGCACGGAGCCTCCCATGAGTTCGAACAGCAGGCCGTTGTCGGTGTGCATGGAGAAGGCGACGGGGCTCATGGACAGGAGGTCGAGTCTGTCCGGGCGGATGATGCGGGACAATGATCCGAACTTTTGTTCGCCCAGCATGTCGGTACATTCCATACCGATCTCCAATGGCAGGCTTTTGCGCCTGTCCACGCCTGTGGTCTCAAAGTCGATCCACAGCAGCGCCTCCGGTTTGCCGTTATTCTCGTGCATTTGTCATTCCTTCCGTTTGAATTGTCAATGTTTCGCGCATGGTCAATGGCGTGGCCGTGCCGTCCTGGTTGAGCCAGAGCCATCTCCCCTGCCAGTCGCGCACCGGGGTGGTGCGCGGATCCCTGCCGAGCGGGACTATCAGCCCGAGGCGTTCGGCCTCCTTCACATGCTGATGGACCCACCCATGGCAGCCGGTAGTACCCGAACCGCACAACTCGACGATGTTGGCCGGACTGTGCCTCACATCCGGATCCGCCGCCCGCCGCAGTTGACGGTGATGGCCGGAGCGTCCAGGCCAGCATGACGGGTCATGGATGTTCGTCCCGCAACGCAGGCAATGCCAACCCTGCCGCTCCAAAGCGGCACGCTTCGAATCAGCAAACTCACTCACAACGCACCCCCTCCTGCATCAGACCGTCAACCAGCACCAAACACGAAGTGCAATTGGCCCTCAACCCGGCCGCCATCGCCACGATGCCGTCATCCGCCCTGCCACCGGCGAGCGCTCGCAGTTCGATGGTGCTGGCGGTCTGGGCGGTGTCGGTGAGGAGTTGGGCGAGTTTGTCGAGTTGTTCCTTGGTCATTGGTTGTTCTCCTCGTCTTCTTCGTTTTCGTCGGAGTCGCTGATGGCGGCGGCGAGCTGGTCGAGGTGGCTGGTTTCGTCGTCGGCGGGCGTGTAGCCGAGGTCTTGGAGGATTTGGTAGTAGCCGGTGATGCGTCTGCTGGTGTCGTTGACGGTGGTCCAGTCGGTCGGGTCGATGAACCATTCGATGCGTGCGGCGAGGATGGTCACGGCTTCCAGTGGCCAGTCGGCGGTCTGCAGGCTGATGCGCGCGGCCGTGGGGGCGTCCTCGGCGGCGATGCCGCTGATCTTCTCGTATTCCTTGCGGCTGCCGCTGTGTTCGTTCCAGCTGGTGAGGGCGTCGGTGAAGCCGTTTGGGAAGGGGTCGATGATCTGCAGGAGTCCGAGCCGGGCCGTGGTTTCGATGAGCTTGTCGCGTTTGATGCCGTGGAGGTTGGCGTGGAGCCATGCCATGCGCTTGTCTGCGGATGCGGCGGCGTATTCCTCGAGCGCGTGCCGGCGGGCGTCGCGTTCGGCTTGTTCGGCGGCTCGTCGGGCTTCCTTTTCGGCGTCGGCGGTCTTGTCGCGGCGGGTCCAGAGGTAGACCTGCTGCGAGACCGTGTGGATGGATACGGCTGCAGGGTTCTGTTCGCGGATCTTCTCGATGGTTTCTTCGGGGGTGCCGGTGGATGGGAACATGCAGCCGCGGTAGCGCCATTCCGGGTCGCTGTAGGGCTTTTCGGGGTCGGGGATGAGGTTGATGCCGTTGTCGGACTCCACGAGGAGCGCGGCGACCGATTCGATCCATTGCCGGTCGCGGTCGTCGCGTTCGATGTTGCGGAGGATGTAGTCGAAGTTCGAGGTGCCGGCCGCCTGCGCGAGCTCCTTCTGCCTGTCCGGCTGGCCGTCATATCGCGCTATGGCCACGAGCTGGCCGATGGTGAGCTGGCTGAAATCGTCGCGGGATGCTCTGACCTCGGTCTTGATGCTAGCGGCCTTGGCGCGGTCACGCACGTAGTCGGCGCTTCGGCCGAGCCGGTGGGCGACGCTGGCGGTAGTGGCTCCGAGGTCGAGCATGCCCTGGATGGCGTCAGCCTCCTCCAACACGGTGAGCTGTTCGCGCTGGCAGTTCTCGGTGACCATGGCCTCCAACTGCTGCAATGGGTCGAGCTGGAGCACGAAGCATGGGACGGCTCTAATTCCGGCCTGTTTGCATGCGGCGAGCCTGCGGTGGCCGGCGATGACCCTGTAGCGCTCGCCGTTGGGTACGACGCTGAGGGGCGTGAGGAGGCCGTTGGTTTTGATGCTGGCGGCGAGGTCGGTCACGTCGCCGATGTTTTTGCGTGGATTGTCGGGGTGGGGGTCGATCAGGCTCGTGTTGATGAGCTTGATCTGGTTGCTTTGGTAGCTGCTCATTGCTTCTCCTTGCTGGTTTCTTGGTTGTTGAGTTCGTCTGCGCACGCCTGGCATGCCTTCCACCATTCGCTTGGGTTGCCGTTGCGGAGGCTTCCGGTGTGGTCGTATTCGTCCTCGTGCGGATCCATGAGCTGGTGGACGTGTTCGCAGTTCCAGGTGTGCTTGTGGCGTGGTGTTGGCGGGACTGGTTCGGGCGCCCAGGTCTTCCACTGGTCGCGGAGCCATGTGTTGAGCCGTGGGATGTGGCCGCTGCGGATTTGACCGTCGTTGACGGCGTGCTTGTAGCGGCGGAGCGCGGTTTGGAGGCGGGTGAGTTCGACGGGGTTTCCGGCGATGGCCGCGTACAGGGCTCTGGCTTCGACGTCGGTCTTGCGGCCTTTCGCGCCGACGGATCCGGGATAGGTTTCGGCGAAATGGTCGAAGCCGGATTCCGGCGTGGCGGGTTGCTTCGGTTTGCCGACGGGAGGGGTCGGAGAGGGATTATCGGTATAGGTATCGGTTTTATGCCATGTTTTTGCTTGGCTGTCCCCTAGCAACTTGCTAGACGGTTTGCTACCTGTCTCGCTACTGTTTTGCTCTCCGTTTGCTTGGCTGTTTTCTGGCAAGTCGCCAGACGTTTGCTTGGCTTTCTGGTTGGCCGCCTTGCGGCGTCCTCCCTTGCTTCCCGCCTTGCGGCGCGCCTCGCGTTGCTCTTCGGTCAACACTCGTGGCTCCCTGCAGATGCCTTCGGCGTAGACGGGGCGCCAGCCGCCGTCGTGCTCCTCCATAAGCCCGGAGTCGACGAGCTGCTGGAGCTGTTTCGGGGTGCCGCCGGCGTCCTTGAGGTCGAGCTTGTCGAAGTGGCCTGGGTACGCGGCCGGATCCTTGGCTTGCATCGAGACGCCTTTGGAGTGGATGACGCACAGCTTGACCCACAGGCCCACGGTGGCGAGCGGCAGGCGGCGGATGCGCCTGTCGTCGGCCATCTGGTCGTCGACAATAAACCACATATCTCTCTTGCTCCTTCCGTGGTTCAGTCGATCTCGCCGGTGTCCGGATCGACGGTCGCCTCCACGTCGCCGTCGTCCATGTCGAGGCTGCGGCGCAGGTCGTCGATGAGGATCATCTGCCGTGACGTGGATGGCTTCGCGCACATGTTCTCCATGGCCAGTCCCGCGTCAAGGATGCGCTGCGCGAGGTCCGCGCAGTCGTACACGGCTTCGGTGATGGCGTGGATGCCGCCCCACTTGTCGATGTGCTCCTTCTTGGTGTGGGTGTCCATGACGGCGCGGCATGCCTTGAGCACGACGGCCGCGGCTTTGGTGACCTGCTGGGTCTTGCCGATGAGGTCGATGAGTGTGTCGGGCGTGGCCTCCTGCGGGATGAGCGCCTGTTGTTCGCTGGCTTTCATTGCTGCTGCTCCTTAGAAATCCGGTTCCGTGTCGTGTTTGCCGAAACCTCCGAATGATGACTGGTCGTCCGACGGCGCGCCCCACGGATCATCGGCCGGAGGCTGGGCGGGTTGCTGTGTCTGCGCCGGCTGTTGGCTCCAGCCGCCCGCTCCAGTGTTGACGGTCGGCGTCTGCGCGGCGGGATTGCCGTAGACGTGACCTTGCGGCCGTCGGTCGATGCGGCTGACCTGCGCGGTGGCGTATCGCAGACTCGGGCCGATCTCGTCAACCTGCAGTTCCATGACGGTGCGGTTGGTGCCGTCCTGTGCCTGGTAGGAATGCTGTTGCAGACGGCCTTGTGCGATTACGCGCATGCCCTTCGCAAGGCTCTGCGCGCAATGCGAGGCCATGTCACGCCATGCCGAGCAGCGCATGAACAGCGCCGGCCCATCCTCGTACTGGCCGGTCTGCTTGTTGTATACGCGCGCGGTGTTTGCGATGGTGAAGCTGGCGACCTGCGCGCCCTGGCCGGTGGTCCTCAGTTCCGGATCCGCGGTGAGGTTGCCGACGATGGTGATGACGGTCTCCCCGATGGCCATGTCACTCCCCTCTCACGTATCCGGCCGGTTCCGGGCCGAGCTGGCTTGGATCCTTGGCCTTCCACGCGCATTTCGCGCGCAGGCATCCGGCCTCGCGGTCGATGACGATCTCGCCGAAGCGCGCCGGTGCGACCATGGTGAGGTTCCAGCCTCGGTCGCGGTTGAGCGCGCTGATGGTCTCGTATAGTTCGCCGATCAGTTCGGCGGCCGTCATGCCGACGCTGGCGGGGGTGAGTGGCCACTCGAACCACTTCTCGCCCTCCGGCCTGCTTGGTGTTTTGCTTGGCAACGTTTACCTCCTTTGGATTGATGTCGTGCCGGGACGCGGATTCGAACCGCGCATCCATCCGCCGACGTGACCTCAACACGCCGATCCATGGCGCCCGCATCCTGTCGCGGGTCCCGGCGAAGGCCGGACGGGAGGAGAAGAGAGAAGATGACCCGTCCGGCTGGTTTTAACGTCTTTTCCTTGACGCGCGGGCGGTTCCGGCATGGCCGCGCATGACGAACCACGTCCATGCCGCAATGTGTGCGGAACCGTCCAAGTCCTTCACTGCCGTTGCTCGTCCAGCCAGCGTGCGAAGCGGGAGTCGGAGCACAGGCGACGCATGATGACGGCCGTCGGGATGAGCACCGCGAACGGCACGGCGATGAGATGTTCGATCGGGTGAGTACAGGCCGGCGTGCAGTACAGCACCCACATGGCCAGCAACCACACCGCGAACAGCAGCTGGCGCAGGATGACGTGGGCAAGAACCTTCATCGTTCGCCTCCGTCCGTAGAATCGATGGAATGGACATCAATGCGATCACCGGCGTCGTTGGCGCCATCACGGGATTGGTTGGCGGTGTCTCCGGATGTGTCGCCTTGTTCCAGGCGCGCCATGGCAACAAACTCTCGGAGCAGGCGAACGGCTCGGCTGAGGAAGCCAACCGGATCGCCGTCGAATCGAAGCGTGCCGCCGAGCAGGCCAACTGCCTTGCAGGAAAGGCGAACGAGATAGCTGCAGACGCGAACTCGATCAGCCAGCGGGCGTTGTCCGTCACCGCCGACCAGACGGTCCACAAGTGGCGGGTCGAATACGATGGAGAAACCTCGACCGTATTCCTTGTCAACGATTGCCCCGACATGGCACGAGACGTGTCCGTGTTCGTCCGTTTCAAAGACCAGACCGTTGCGCAACGGCACGTCGACGAGGTTGCGCCGTTCGGAGAGGTCGCGCTCGAAAGCGAGTTCTTCTCCAAGCAGATATTCGAAGACCAGGCCGGTATCGACCGCCTGAACGCCCAACCAGGCTTCACCTACTTCGGACGTGGATCCTGTCGTGTGACGGTCCACGTCACTTACACTACGGAGCACGGCGCCAGTCGCAACGACGAAGTCGAGCAACGCCTGACCAACAGCCAGAGGCATTGATTCCATCACAGCTCCTTGTTGATGGTGTCGATGACGATGTCCACGAGGTCGGTCACGTCGAGGTCGATACATCCGACGATGTGACCGAGTGAACGCCTTGCTTCGATTTCGTCCCATACGTCGCCATAGGCCGGACGGATGGTGTCGCCCTTGTCCTCGAATTCCCTGAATATCGCTTCGACGCAGGCTTTGCGGATGTCGTTCATTTGTTCTCCTTTTCTTCCCATGGATCCGGCCACGGGGTATCGGTACGCCAGTCGTTGTCAGTCATCACGCACCCACCTCTTCCTCGTATTCGGCCGTGCACTGGTACAGGTGTTGCGCGAAATAGGCGATCATCTGCTCCTTCGGATACATGACGATTCGTCCCACCTTCACGAACTTCGGGCCGATGCCCGCGCTACGCCAGTACGCCAGGGTGCCTTCCTTGATGCCGCAGTTGTCCGCGATGTCCTTCGTTGTGTTCATCGGCTTCAACGCCGCCGCCAATGCGGCGAACACCTCTTTGTCATCCATCACGCACCCGCTTCCAACGACGGCTGGAGGCAGTACCGGCGGATGAAGTACGTCTGGCCCTTGGCGACGAACCAAGGTTCCCCCGCCTCATCGGTCAGGGTACGCAACGAGGCGCCGTTGAAGTTGTAGGATTGAATCTCACTGGTCATTTTGTTTCCTTTCGAAGTGAGGGGCGATGAACGCCGCAAAGTTTGTGAAGAATTTCCTGCTCACAGCCAACGAAGAGCAGAACGTGACGTTCTCCATCGCAGACGTGTCTGGCGCCATGTCTGTCGTGGAACAGACGATTCGCGTCATGGCTGAAGCCGGCAACGAGGACGCGCAACTGGCCTCGACCTGCCTTGAATCAATCTGGCTTGATATCTGGGCCGCGTACGAGCGTGGCGGGAAAAGCCGCGAAATGCACAGGTCGAACGTTTCCCTGAGCATTCAGGACCGGATGGCGCTGCGCACGGCGGAACGACTGCTGGACCAGGGACCCGAACAGTATCCACGTCAACGCCGCGACGATATCCGTTCGATGATCGACGAGCTGCCATCGTTGCTGAACGACATCACACTCCCGCAAGGGCTCAAGGAATACATCGCCCGCCTTGCACGCGAAGTTCGAATAGCGTTGGACGAGTACGACCTGACCGGCGATTTCAAGCTCGATATCGCGTTCGCTAGATTGCAGACCTCGCTCAATGTCGCAGCCACCGTTTCCAAAGACGCCGAATCACAAGGGAAGCTGGTCGGTTTCCTGAAGACGAAGGTCTGCCCGTGTCTCGCCGCCGGAGCCCTCGCCCTTGGAGCCGTTGCAGACGGCGCGACTGTTTTGGACTATCTTGGAGTCCACTCCCAGATTGCTTCATCCCAGCAAGCTTCGAATACGTCTCACGAACAATCTGCGAACGATACGTCTCAAGAGCAGTGAGGGTCAGCCGTCCGTCAGCCGCCTGCGTCTTCAGGTCGTCCATGACACCATAGAAGACATCAAGTGCGGCTTCGAATGAGTCACCGTCATACTTGGACAAATCAACAACCATTTGATTCTCCCTTCGATTCATGCGTCGGCGAGCGCCGACTGCTCTTGAATTTTTTCGGTGATGAGTTGCAGTGGATCGATCTCACTTTCGGAGACCGAGGCAAACCACATGCTCAATGTCATGTCTTCCGCATCAAGTGCTCTGCTGACAGTTGTCCGATTTCGATTGCAGCGGGCGGCAATATCAGTCATCTGCGTCTTGCTGATCAGAACGTCATTTCTGGTTTGCCTGATAACCGCTTTTGCGAGCTTGATGCAGTCAACCCTCTTGTCGATCGTCATCTGTTTTCACCTCCATCTGTAAGCACGTGCTTACTTGATGAGACTGATGTTAGCTCGTGCTTACAACTTACGCAAGTGCGGCGTGTCAACATGTGCTAACGTTGTGCACATGGCTACGAAGTACGAATGGACGGCGTTTGATTACGCCTCACAGCAGGCAGCTGCGAAGATCATTGCCGATTCTGGATATTCATATCGGACCATCTCTGAGATGATGAACAACGCTGTCAGTCACGTCAGGATCAGCGACATTGAAAAGGGCAGAAAAGCGCCGATCAAGCTATCGGAGTTCCTTTTGCTTTGCCAAGCATGCGATGCTGATCCAGTCGCCACGTTGCGAGACATCATCGAGGCCGCCCGCGCCTACAAGGCCCGCGAGCGCGAGTCCCGGATCACCGATGATCTCATCGACCGTATCGCCGCGCACCCCGAAGACTATGACATGGCCGCAAACAGGGATCCGAACGCACGCCTCGAAGCCGAGACGCCTGACGATTGATGGATTGAAAGGAACACGAATGACCGAATACAACCTGTATTGTGACGAGAGCTGTCATCTGGAACATGACGACAGCGATGTCATGGTCCTTGGAGCCCTCATCATCCCCAAGGATAAAAAGCAGGAGATCACGGAAAACATCCTCCAGATCAAGGCACGTTACGGCGTCAAGGCACGCACGGAAGTGAAGTGGACGAAGGCCAGCATGCCGAAAATCGACCTGTACAAGGACCTACTGAACTGCTTCTTCCTGGATGACGACATGAGGTTCCGCGTTCTGGTGGCCAAGAAGACGCGCCTGAACCATGAGGCATGGTCCCAGTCACACAACGACTGGTATTACAAGATGTATTTCACCATGCTGAACAGGCTGTTCGACTCCACGAACACCTACAACGTGTACGTGGACATCAAGGACACGCACTCCGCGCAACGTACCGAGAAACTGGAGGAAGTGCTAGCAAACAGCCACTACGACTTCAACCACGAATGCATCAAGAAAGTGCAACCAATCCGTTCAGACGAAGTGCAAATGATGCAAATCACCGACGTGATCAACGGAGCCGTATGCAGGGCGAACCGGACGACCATCCCCCAACCATCAGGCGCGAAAGCTGAAATCATCGACTACATACGCATGAAATCAAAGCTCCGACTCACCCAGTCAACAACCCTGGGCACGCGCAAGTTCAACATCTTCGTCTGGGAAGGACGGAACGCATGACACCGCATTGGACACCGGAGCTCGTAACCAAATCCCCGATAGAAGACTTCGCCGTATACGAGGATAGGATTTACGCAATCTTCAGACATGACTTCATAGATTCACACCCATCATTCGACGGTCTGAGGGTCTCCGTACGCCGCCAGAAAGAGGAGACCGACGGAAAATGGGCCGGGTTCTTCCACATCACAAGCGTCGAAGACCACGCGACCGGTGACAGGAACGTTGATCTGCGTAGATGCGAACGAATCAGGTTTCCACGGAAGACGATTGACAACGCAAAGGATTGCCCGCAATGCCATTATGAAACATGCGATGCGCCATTAATCTGGAGGAAGCATAAGCATGGCCGCGATAGGCTGTATATCCTCATTGAACCAGAACGGTATCTAGTCGTATTGGAACCGCATAAGGAAAAAGGCTACTGCATGCTGGTCACCGCCTACTACGTCGATCATGACCACAGCTTCAACAAACTTCTGAAAGAATACGATCAGTCAAGCCTGGACGGGAATTGCGTTCAATAAAAAGCAAGGGCCGCCGCAGCGACCCCGGAGACTCCTTCTACAACTCGGTAGATGAGCTGATTCAAATATCACATACGACACTCCAACTGTCAAACAGAACTTGACAAACAGCAAAAAAGTACTTCTCGAAAAACAATACTTCCGGAAGAGAGGAATGTGGATAACAAGACCGTTGCGGACCTTCATCGGAGCGCGGAATCCATGGGACTGTCAATCGTATCGCGCGACCTCCCACGCGACATATGCGGCCTGTACGACGACCGGCACAGGCTCATCCTGCTGGCCGACTGGCTCAACCAACGCCAACGCCGCTGCACGTTGTGCCACGAGCTCATACACGCCAGACACCATGACCCAGGATGCGGTACACGATACGGAATAAAATGCGAGCGCCGTTGCCGCAGGGAGACCGCGCTGGCGTTGATCTCACCGGTGGATTACGGCATGGCCGAGGAAGTGTACGAAGGTAACACGTGGATGATGGCCGTGGAATTGGGCGTGACCGTACAGGTATTGTCCGACTACCGGCAGCTGCTCTACGATTCCGGCGTGTGCGTGCAATAAAAGAAGCTCAGCGTCCACATACCGCGACGGGAAACAAAAAGGGTTCCGCCCGAACACAGTCGGACGGAACCCAAGGAACCAACAATCAGCATTTCCGTTTTCACCAAAATGAGGTTCCACGCACAGTGTAGCGCGGATCCTCGGAAAGAGACAACCATGGCCAGAGCGTTCGTAGACGACAGATGGCTCAAAAACGACGAGGACGGCAACCCGCCCAGCAGGGCCGCGAAACAGTCGCTGGCCAATGCGAAGGATCCGATGAAAGCCAATGTGCCCGACAAATGGCGGTCCGCGCTGTACGGCCAAGGCTCACGGTGGAGATGCCGCTGGTACACGCTTCGAGACGGCAAACGCGTCCAGAAATCACGGAACTTCGCCAAGCTCCGTGACGCTGAGGAATACGCAGCGGCCATCGAGGACGACATCAGACGCGGCAAATACCGCGACCCGCAGCAGGAACTACGCATCTTCCGGGACGTTGCCTCTGAATGGACGGACGGCAAGATGGATATCAAACAGGGCACTTTGGGCAGATACCGCCGCGAATTGCGCGTTTATATCAACCCCAAGTGGGGCGATCGCACACTGAGGGAAATCCAACGCGACGAACTGCAACAGTGGGTCACGCAGCTCACCGAAGGCGGGTATCCCGCCGAACTGCAGGACGATCGCGAATCGAAGCCATTGAGTCCACGCAGCATCCGCAACATCGTCAAGGTCGTCATGGGCGGTGTCATGGAATTCGCTTTGGAGCACGGCTGGATTGGCGAGAACCCCATTGAAAAGGTCACCGTGCCGCGCATCACGCAATCCGATGACGACATGGTGTTCCTTACCGTCGAGGAGGTGGAGTTGCTGGCCGGCATGGCCGAACGGGCAGGACGGCCGGTAGACGGGCTGATCGTCCGCTGGCAGGCATACACCGGTGCCCGCATTGGCGAGACGCTGGCACTCAAATGCGGCGACGTGGATGTGGAATCACGCAGGGCGCGCATCCGCCGCACTTGGACCGACGACGGCAAAGGCAGGCTTGTGCTGGGCACGCCGAAGAACGGCAAACCGCGCAGCATCGCCATACCCAGATTCCTTATACCGTCCATCGAACGGCAGATGGAGGGCATGGGCGACGACGACTGGCTGTTCCGCGCGGCAAGAGGCGGGAACCTGTGGACGAACACGTGGCGGACGCGTGTCTGGCGAAAGGCCGTCCGACTGGCCGGCATGGAGGACGAGGGCGTGACCATCCATAGTTTGAGGCATAGCTATGCGAGCTTTGCGATTGCTCAAGGCGCGGATGTGAAGACCCTACAGATGCAGCTCGGCCACTCCTCACCCAGCATCACGCTGAACACATACACGGCTCTCTGGCCGGAACGATTGGACGATGTGGCGGACGCGATTGGCGAGCTGCGCGCTGAACAGTTGAAGACCGTCTAGACGCGGAGGTTGCGCGGTCATCGTGTCGAATCGTGTCGATAGCCTACGGACAAGAAAAAATAAAGCCTTGGAAACGTAATGTTTCCAAGGCTTCCGGTCGGGCTGACAGGATTTGAACCTGCGACATTCTGCTCCCAAAGCAGACGCGCTACCAAACTGCGCTACAGCCCGTTCCTGCTCGCTTTCAGCGAACCCGCATCGCGGAATCGCATCATGTGAACACGAGTTTCTATTATAGCGTATGGTTGGACAACGACAGGCTTACAATAGCGTTTCGGAAGGGAGAGTGGCATGGGACGTCATCAGCAGGCTGAATCATCGGGCATTATCTCCTTTGTAATATGCGCCATCATCGCTTGGTTTGTCATGAACGCTTACACGCAGTTCGCTCCCGCCATTTGGCGTGTCACGCAACGACTGTTCACTGTCTGCTCGGGAATCGTGGCAGGATGCGGTGTTATATCATTCAGTCTGGGTTATGCACGAAAATCACGCTCGTTGACGCTCAAACATGGTTGGACTATTCCTGTCCGTCGTATTTTCGAGATCCTCGCGCTTTCCGTGGTGTATGCCTCGACCATTTTCGTCATGTCGTTCATGATGTTGTCCATCATCAACAACATGATGGGCATCCGCACGCTGAAAGGCTATCTGCCGATCCTATGCGCGGCCATCGCAGGCGTTGTAGGCTATATCACTTTCGTACAGGCGGAACTTATGAACGCCAAAACGATCGCTTCCCTACTGCCGTTTTTCGTGGTGTCTGGCGTGAGCATCGCAGGATTGACGTCCGACGATCCATATTGGTACAACAATAATTTCTCCCAACTGGGCGACCGTACGACGTTCGCCGCACGTATGTTCAATTCGACGCTGATGCTCGCGGGCATCTGCATTGTAATCATCAGCTATTTCGCCGTTTCCGAGCTCATCACCACGTATCGTCTGCAATTGCAGTATCTGGATTCCAACTCCATCAATGAAACGCCGAAGCATTTCCGTACAAGGATTCTGCTGCTGTCGATCATGTTGGCGTTGGCCGGCATCGCCTTCGTAGGCATCGGCATGTTCCGTTACACGCCGCATCCGATTTTGCACAACGTGTTCGCCCGCGGCCTGCCATGTTTGATGAGCGTGCTGATGATTGCCCTGCCTTGGCTTGCCCCGCAACTTTCAAAGATCGTATACGTGGTTTCCGATCTTGCGATTGTGATTGGCGCTTATGCCGGATTCCAATGGCTGAGCGGGCATAACACGCTGACGAACGTGGAGGCGTTGGCCGGCATGATGTTCCTTGGCTGGTTCATCATTTTCTCGCGTCAGATTGCCGCCATCGAAGCGGACCGCGTGCAGACGCAGCTGGTACTGGCACAATCCGAGAGGCCCCGCTCCGTCGAGGATCTTGCGGAAGTCAGCGAAACCGTTCCCGACACTGTTTCCCGGCTTGCTTCGGAAGTCTAAAAAACGTAGCTGGAAAACAGCGTCGAAAAAACAATCAGAAATTGTAATGTCCGTTGGACGGCTTCTTGTCGCTCATCAACAGCAGGAAGCTTCTTGATTGCGCAGTAATCGCAAAACCAGCCTCATAATTGAGTTCTGGCCCCTTTGGATTATGCGTGTCAACAATTAGACGCCATTTCTTGCCATATTGCTCATCGGGCAGGGTGAACATGATCGGCTCGTAATGCGCGTTGAAAATCAGAATGAAATCATTGTCGACCATCTGATTGCCGTACCAGTCGGTTTCCGGAATATCGGAACCGTTCAGATAGATCATCACGGTGAAAGCGTGTGTGTTCGACCAGTCGTCCATATCCATAATGGAGCCGGTGTGATCCATCCATTCGACCTGCGGAATCGCAGTGCTGTCGTCTCCCTGCTCGCGACCAGAGAAGAAGCGGCGGCGATGCAGCACAGGATGCTCAAGCCTCAAATGAATCAGCTTCGATACGAATTCGAGCAGGTCCTTTTGATCCTCGTCCAAATCCCAGTTCGTCCAGGAGATCGCATTGTCCTGGCAGTAGGCGTTGTTATTGCCCTGCTGGGTGCGCGCCACTTCGTCGCCGCCGCAGATCATCGGAATGCCTTGACTGAGCAGCAGTGTGGCAAACATGTTGCGCATCTGCTGCTGTCGCAGCTCGTTAACATCCTTGATGGTCGTAGGACCTTCGACACCGCAGTTCCAAGAACGGTTGTTGCTTTCGCCATCGCGATTGCCTTCGCCGTTGGCCTCATTATGCTTCTCGTTGTAGCTCACCAGATCGTTCATGGTGAAGCCGTCATGCGCGGTGATGAAGTTCACGGATGCGACCGGTCGGCGGCCGTTGACCTGATACAGGTCGGAACTGCCCATAAGTCGGCTGGCGAATTCCGGCAAGGTAGACGGCTGTGAACGCCAGAAGTCACGCACGCAATCACGATAGCGGCCATTCCATTCGGACCAGCTGGATGGGAAGCCGCCCACCTGGTATCCGCCGGAACCCAAATCCCATGGCTCGGCGATCAGTTTGACGCGGGAGATGACCGGATCCTGCTCGACGATGTCGAAGAATGCCGACAGTTTGTCGACTTCCTGGAACTGACGCGCCAATGTGGCCGCAAGATCGAATCGGAATCCGTCGATGTGCATTTCAGTGACCCAATAGCGCAGGCTGTCGGTAATGAGCTGCAACGCGTGCGGCGAACGCATGAGCAGCGAGTTTCCGGTGCCTGTGGTGTCGAAATAGTGTCTGCGGTCGTTGTCTACCAAACGGTAGTAGGCTCCGTTGTCGATGCCTTTGAAGCTGAGGGTCGGTCCGCGATTGTTGCCTTCGGCGGTATGGTTGTATACCACGTCGAGGATGACTTCCATGCCGGCACGATGGTATGCCTTGACCATGGATTTGAACTCGTTGACCTGTTCGCCGCGCTGCCCGGAGCTGGAGTAGGCGTTGTGCGGGGCGAAGAAGCCGATAGTGTTGTATCCCCAGTAGTTGCTTAAGCCTTTTTCCTGCAGGAAGCTGTCGTTGACGAACTGGTGAATAGGCATGAGTTCGATGGCCGTGACGCCCAGTTTCTTCAGGTATTCGATTACGGAGGGGTAGGCCAGTCCCGCGTAGGTTCCGCGAATGTCCGGCGGCACGTCCATGTTGAGGTTAGTCATGCCGCGTACGTGGGCTTCGTAAATTACCGAATCGTGGTATGAGATGTTCGGATGCTGGTCGTTGCCCCAGTCGAAATAGGGGTTCACCACGGCCGCTTTCATGGTGTGTGGGGCCGAGTCGAGCGTGTTCATGCTGGCAACGTCGTCAGGGCTCTTGAACCAATACGAGTAGAGGCTTTCATCGCCGTCGATGTTGCCTTCGATAGCTTTCGCGTAGGGGTCGAGCAGCAACTTGTTCGGGTTGCAGCGCAAACCCTGCATCGGGTCGTACGGGCCGTACACACGGTAGCCGTAACGCTGCCCCGGTTGGATTCCGGGCAGATAGTTGTGCCAGACGTACGAGTTCTGCTCGGTCATTTCGATTCGAGTTTCGTTGTCTTCCTCATCGAAAAGACAAAGCTCGACCTTTTGTGCCACTTGGGAAAAGAGGGCAAAATTCACGCCGGCGCCGTCATAGCTTGCGCCGAGCGGATACATCGATCCGGGTCTGATTTGCATGATTCAAGTATCTCACGTTTTAGCCCCCAAATCGTAATTTCGTGTTGTTCGGCGATTATTTTTACGATTCGAACGAACTTTTGGCTGTATTTTGCCGGTTTCTCCGAATTTGCTCGTGAAGAATGGCAATCATGGAATTGGATGCGGTGATGCGAGTGTCGCGTAGCCGCTGCCAGGAAATCCACGCCGATTCGACATGCTCATCGCCGTCGAAGTGACGTTCGACGGGATGCCATGCGTGCAGGTGAAGCACCATGATGTTGGCAAGCTCGTCGGTCATACCTTCGGACGAGTAGAACTGCCCCACATGGTCGAATTCGATGCCGTCATGTCCGGTGGGTTCCACACCGGTCTCCTCGCGAAGTTCGCGCAACGCGGCCTCTTCAACGTCCTCTCCCCCGTCGATGAGTCCGGCCGGCAGACCGTAGGCGAAAGCATCGCAACCGATACGATATTCGCGTTCGATCAGGTACCGGTCGTTCGCGCAATCATGCACCAGCATGACCACGCAAGGCGCGTGGCGCATCACCTGCCGACGAATCACCGTTCGCCCGCCACCACGCATCGGCAATGCGATCCGCATGTCGTCGACACCGAAGATAGCACCCTGGTACACGTGCTTGCTGTCAAGCACCGTGACCGTACCGGACATGTCCACTCCGTCGCTGGACTCGTCCAGCAATGCATCAACTTGGGTTTCGTCTGCCGCTTCGTTATTCATGACGTGTCATCGTTCCTGTCCGCTTGAGGGGATCACCATGTTCCATGGATCGGTGTTCATGGAAATCCAACGCACGTCGGGGGTGTCGCCGGTCACGGACGCAACCGTCTGAGGAACGTCTTTCATCGCATACTGGAACCACATGGATTCGATGGCGCTATGTGGAGTGTTGATGAACGCAGGACGCACATGCTCATCGCCATGACCCAGAGCGATGCCGGAAGCGCGCATGGAAGCCTCATAGCGGGCCTGTTCAATGGCGTCCGTTACGGGATGATGCCTTAGATCGCTGGTTACATACACATCGGCTCCGGTCGCACGCACCTCATCGAACAGCGAATCACCGGATCCCGGCAATACCGCCACCGTATTGACGGGAGCGTCCAGATCACCGCAAACCTGCACGCCAAGTTCGGTATACGGCAGCACGTCAGCCACACGGCGGGCGAAATCACGCAGCATCACAGGCTCGGCAAGCCGCCCGACACGTCCCAGACCGACCGGATGCTCGGCGTTCGGATCGTCGATGGGCACGAGCGGACGCTGGTCCACCAGACCAAACATGTCAGCCGCAGCCATGCCGACACCACGATATGCTGCATCGGCATTCGTATGCCCCACCCACAGCGCGCATCCGGCACGATTGAGCTTGCGCACGATCTCACCGCGGAAACCCAATCCCGACACCGCATGAACGGAACGGAAGAACAACGGATGGTGGCAGACCAGCAAATCAACGCCCCCGGCAATCGCCTGATCAACCACCGCCATAGAGGGATCAGCCGCAAAAGCGATATTGCGCACAGGCTGACGCAAGTCACCCACGATAAGACCAGGCTCATCCCACTGTTCCGCATAGCGAAGCGGATATAGCGTTTCCAACACATCAACGACCTGGCTTAACGCAGCCATCGCAACCTCCTCATCATCCTCGACTTCATATACGTGGCATCATCGCACGGCAACCGACATGTCCCAAACAGGCGGCATCAGTGCGCGGCAAGCTGCCAATCCGAACCAATACCCGTGGAAACATCCAGCGGAACCGCCATGTCAACCGCATGTTCCATGGCATCCTTCACCAACGCGGTGGCCTGCTCCGCCTCGCCCGGCGCAATCTCCACCACAAGTTCGTCATGAATCTGCAGAATGATACGGCTGGCAAGACCAGACTCATGCAACGCATCATCAGCCCGAATCATGGCGATCTTCATAATGTCCGCGGCGGAACCCTGAATAGGCGCATTCAGCGCAGCACGCTCCGCAGCGTCACGTACCGCACGATTCGGCGACTTCAGCCCCGGGAAATACCTACGACGACCATAAATCGTCTCCGTATATCCCTTTTCACGGGCCGTGGAAACCAACGACTCCAAATACTCATGGACCTTGCCGAACGTCGCAAAATACTGCTGCTTCAATGACTCGGCCTCACCCGGCTTAATGCCAAGCTGCTGCGAAAGCCCATACGTGCTCAACCCATACGCCAAGCCATAGCTCATCGCCTTAACATGACTGCGCTGATCAGACGTAATCTCATCAACAGGAACGCCATACACCAAGCTCGCCACATACTTATGGAAGTCCCTACCGGAACGGAACGCCTCAATCAGCGCCTCATCACCGGAAAGGTCGGCCATAATACGTAACTCGACCTGAGAATAATCCGAACTCAGCAACGATTCAAAACCCTCACCGGGCACAAAAGCCGAACGAATCTCACGTCCAGCCGGATCACGATTCGGGATGTTCTGCAAATTCGGATCGACCGAGCTTAATCGACCGGTCGCAGCCACAGTCTGCTCAAACGTCGTATGGATACGTCCGTCAGACCCGTTGGTCGCATCGATCAACGTCTGCACAATCTGCTTGAGCTTGTTCTTCTCGCGATGCAGCAACAATGCGTCAAGGAACTGGCATGCGCTGTCATTATCATACGAACGATCGCGCAACGTCTGCAAAGCCGCCGCATTCGTGGTATACGAACCGGTTTTGGTCTTCTTCGTGGGTTTCAAACCCATATCCTCAAACAGGATTTTCTGCAACTGTTTGGGACTTTGCAGATTCACACGCTTGCCCGCATACTGCCATGCCGTTTCCTGCGCATGATTTGCATCGGAGGCAAGCTGCTCACGCATGTTCATCAGCCTGTTCATGTCGACTTGCGCACCGGCATGTTCCATGCCATAAAGCACACGAGATACTGGAATCTCCACGGATTCCAACAAGGCGAACTGTTCACGCTGATCCAGCGAATTCGCCAGATTTCGCGCCAACAGCCCCACAATCGCCGTGTGGCGCGGAAGCTGATCGTCTTTCTGTTGCACGGATTCTTCAGGCTCGTCGAAATCAAGCGTTCCTTGCGTAGCGCTTTCGGACTGCTCCTCGACATGCAGATCCAGGAAATGAGCCGCCGCCTGTTCCAAAGTGTCTGCATGGAAATCGGGATGGACCAGGTACCCGGCAAGTTTGGTATCGAACAGCGGTTCCGGCAGTTTCACGCCGGCGCTTCCCAACAGATGGGATTGTTCCTTATAGCCATGCACCACCATGGATTGGTGGTATTCGTCAAGTAGCGTTTGCAGTTGTGACGCCATATCGCGATCAATATGATTAATGCGAATCGCTTTGCCTTGCGATGCGATCATCAGCGACGAATAGGCCGCGTTCCCCGGCTTGCTTTCGCCTTCCACCTGCAACACCCATGAACGGGCCACGGATTTCGCGCATTTCTTCGTATGATCAATGGCGAAACCGGAAGGAGTTGTTTTCGGCGCGGTTTCTCGCTCATCATGCAGATGCTTGTTTGTCGTCTGCAGATTGGATTGCGCCCATGATTCCAACGCTTCCGGCGAATCAATCGTTTCGTATTCGGGTATTTCCAGTTTGCTGGACTCGTCTTGCGGCACGAGATCGTTCGTAGGCTTGCCTGCGTTGAATGTTCTTAGCACACGGTTTTTGGTGCGAATGCCGAATTCAAGCTTGGTGAACAGTTCATTCAACTGGTTGGCATCCACCTGACCGAAGGTCAGATCTTCGATGGACACGCCAAGGTCGAGGTCACGCACCAAGGCGTTCACGGAACGGTTCAGCTTAACCTGGTCGATGTTGGCCCGCAGTGCCTCGCCTTTTTTGCCGCCGATCTCGTCGGCGTGCTCGATGATTTGGTCAAGCCCGCCATACAGGTTAATCCACTTGGCTGCAAAGCCATCGCCCACGCCTGGAACGCCTGGAATGTTGTCAGCGGTTTCACCGCGGAGCGCCGCCAAATCCGGGTACTGTTCCGGGGTGACATGGTATTTCTCCACCACCGCATCGGGAGTCATATGTTTCAGGTCTTTGAAATGATGCCCCGGATACAGCACGGTGATGTTGTTGTTGATGAGCTGGAACGCGTCACGGTCTCCAGACAATACCAGCGTGCGATAGCCAGCTTCGTCTCCCATGCTCGCCAACGTGCCGATCACGTCATCACCCTCATATCCGGGTTTTTCAATGAACGTGACACCCAACGCATCAAGCATCTGTTGAATCAGAGGCAACTGCGTAAGCAGATCTTCCGGAGCCGCATCTCTCGTACCTTTATACTGCGGCAGCATCGTATTGCGGAACGTGCCGCCCTTGACGTCGAAAGCGACGGCAAGATGATCAGGATGCTCGGCATCGATCACTTGCGACAGCATGGTGGCAAAACCCCAGACGGCATTGGTTGCCTGGCCTGCGGATGTACTGAAATTCTCTACGGGCAAGGCAAAAAAAGCGCGGAACGCCAAGGAATGGCCGTCAACGACCAATAGCGTCCCGCGTGAAGTGCCTTCCACAGTTGCTGTGTTAGCGCTCATCCTCTGCTTCCGACTTCTGATCACCATACTTGGCGATGATGGCCATGGCCAAGCGCTTCTTCGGAATACGCTGGTCCATAGAGGTCTTCTGAATCCAACGGAATGCGCCTTGCTCGGAGAAATCGGCCTTGTCCATAAGCAGGCCCTTGGCACGGTCGACGAGCTTACGCTCCTCGAGGGTTTCCTCAGCCTTCTTCAGCTGCTCTTCCGCCTTCTTGAGACGCTCTTCGGTTTCATGCAGTTTGGATTCGCTGCGTTCCACATTGTCGAGCAGATCGTTGATTTCAGCGAAACGGCCCATGGCCACTTCCAAAGCCGGCAGCAGCTTGGACTCCTCATACGGCTTGGTAACATACGCCATGGCACCAGCGCCGGTAGCCTTCTTCACCAGATCGGACTGGGAGAACGCCGTAAGCATAACAACCGGGGCGATGTTCTCGTCGCAGATGATGCCCGCCGCCTCAATGCCGTCCATACGAGGCATCTTGACATCCATGCACACTACACTCGGACGGAACTTGCGAGTCAGATCAACTGCCTCTTCACCGTTAGCGGCTTCGCCCACAACCTCGTAGCCATTATCTTCCAGCATGGCAACCAAATCCATACGGTTCACAGATTCGTCTTCGGCCACGACGACGGTACGCTTGCGAGGCTTCTCCTCTTCGAGGGGCCGCTCAGGCGCTGCGGCAGCCTGAAGTTCATCGTCGGTGAGCACTTCGTCCGGTTCCGTGGTCTCTTCTGCAGACATGTCGGTCTCTTTCCACTGTCACACCCAAAGCCGGCCTTATACGTCCCAACTCGCTTCCGGAATGATTCGATGCAGTTACTTGCAATCGTTCGGATTCTGGGAATTCTCAGCTTTTCACAGCCTTGATTCACCTTTCCTAACGCAAGTTGAAACGAACCGGCTATCTTCCTTGTACTTTCATGGATGATACTAGCAGAAGCCTACAAGCGCGTGTTGCAGCAATCCTCATTCCTGCCTTGCATATCAAGCTGGAAAATTCAGGAAATATCGCAATCTTGCAAAGTATCTTTCCGGGAATCATGTTTCAACGTCACCTTGCTTATACTGGGCGTATGAATAACACTTTCACTATCAGAGATATTGTCAACGAAGACGCAACGGCATCAGTCAGCGATTACGGTGCGCATGTGCTTTCTTGGGCACCTGCCGGCGAACAGGCTGTGGTTTGGCGACCAAAGGCGATTTACCTTAAGGAAGGCACTGCCATCCGTGGTGGTGTTCCCATTATTTTCCCTTGGTTCAATTCCGGTTTCGAAGGCGGCCATGTGGCTTCGAAGACACCCAAGCATGGTTTTGCCCGCAACAGTTTCTGGCATTATGATGAGGAAGGTTCTTCCGATGTTTTGTTGCGCTATACATTGGATTCCAGTGAGATCGGCGCAGATATACTTTCCCAGTTTGTTTCTGGCCCGAATCCTCAATTTCATGCCGTTTACACTATTGAGGTCGGTCGTGAATTGACGATGTCGCTTACCGTATATAATGATGGCGACGAGCCATTGTCTTACGAAGAGGCACTGCATACATACCTGCAGGTTGGCGACGCCGAACAGTCGCAGGTGTGCGGGCTGGAGGGCGCGGACTATCTCGATACCGTATTGGATGGCGATCCGCGTTGCAGCCAAGGTGATGAACCTGTGACCTTCCAAGGCATGGTTGACCGCATCTACTATTCGGCGGATACGCTTGAGCTGCGCGACCCCGTGTTGCAGCGCACCATCATTGTCGCCAAGCAGGGCGCAGCGCAGACCGTGGTATGGAATCCGGGAGAGCAAGCCGGCAATGCCATCGGAGATTTGGGCGACGGCGAATGGCGTGGCTTCGTGTGCGTGGAAGCGGTCAACAATCGTGATTGCGCGGTCGTCGTGCCTCCACACGATTCGCATACGCTGCAGCAGACCTTGGCTGTAAAACACTGAGCGACAGGCAGTTTCAGTCGTTTAAACCGTCGCCAAAGGCGCTTGTTTTCGCTATAAACGCAAAAGGCCATCCAAGACTGAGATGAACCACACCCCGATTGTTAGACTGAAGAAACTCAGATTCGATAATCGGAAGTGCGGTTTCATCGTGTACGCGGACCGCCGGAACCAACCCGAACGCCAAGCGCAACGCCGGCGGCTGACTCGCCATATGAACCAAAGAAGACGGCACCGCCTAGTAGATGACAAGACACTGAGCCACCACGTAACGGCACATGCGCCAGATGGGTTTTCAAAGAGAAAGCCGCGGCTGGAAATCTCCAACCACGGCTGTTCATCAATCCGGTGCCCCCGGTGGGACTCGAACCCACACTGTACAGATTTTGAGGCTGTCTCCTCTACCAATTGGGATACAGGGGCTTTCGCACAACTTGATTATATTAACACAGAAAAATGATTTTGCAAAGTCCTTGAGCGGTCGGCGTTTCGCACCATGTGCAACACTTTGATCGCAACCTATCGCAATCTGTAAATCGGCGACAAATCAACATCATCCGAAAACAATAGGAGGACTTCCATCCAAACGGACGAAAGCCCTCCTATTCGCTAATCAGTCAGTCGCTGACCGAAACGCATCTCAGTCGCAAGCACCAACGGTGTGGACGTAGATGGAATCGGTGCGACCCGGCTGGTGCTCGCCCTGGGCAGAGCTCAGCACAACGATCTTGTCACCATCAGTGACCTTGCCGGCATCCTTCAGGATCTTATCGGTGAAGACCATCAGGTCCTTGCGGGACTTGTCGTGGTAATCCTCATCGAGCAGGAAGGACTCGGTGCCCCAAGACAGAGCCAGCCAGTGATAGGTGTGCTCGTTGTTGGTGATGCCATAGATCGGGGTGGCCGGGCGTTCGCGGGACACGCGGTGCACGGTGGAACCGGTCTGGGTGTAGGCAACGATGGCCTTGGCGTTCAGCTTGTCAGCCAAATCCACAGCTGCGGAAGACACGGCGCCGGTGGAAGACATATCCAGGTTCTTCAGCTCCGGGATACGGTCGAAACCATGCTCGGTGGCGAAGGAGGAGATGCGGCTCATGGTGTTCACGGTGACTGCCGGGTACTTGCCGACGGCGGTCTCATTGGAGGTCATGGTCGCGTCGGCACCGTCGAGGACGGCGTTAGCGCAGTCAGATGCCTCTGCACGGGTCGGAACCGGGGAATTGACCATGGAGCCGAGGACTTCGGTAGCCACGATGACCGGCTTGGCGTACTGACGAGCCAGCTCGATGCAGCGCTTAGTAGCCAGCGGGACCTCTTCCAGCGGGCACTCGACGGCCATGTCGCCACGGGCAACCATGATGCCGTCGAAGGCCTTGACGATCTCTTCAAGGTTCTCAAGAGCCTGCGGCTTCTCGATCTTGGCGACGACCGGAATGCGACGGCCTTCCTCGTCCATGATCTCGTGGGCGCGGTCGATGTCGGTGGCGAAACGCACGAAGGACATGGCGATGACGTCGGCACCAGTGCGGATAGCCCAACGCAGATCGGCTTCGTCCTTCTCGGTCAGAGCCGGCAGGGACACCGCGACACCCGGCAGGTTGATGCCCTTGTGGCTGGAAACCGGTCCGGCCACGATAACCTTGGTGTACACGTTGTTGCCTTCGACCTTGGTGACCTCGAGACGAACCTTGCCGTCATCGATGAGGATCGGGTCGCCAGCGTGGCAATCGCCCGGCAGGCCCTTGAAGGTGGTGGAGGTGATATGCTCGTCGCCCTCGATATCGTCGGTGGTGATGACGAACTCCTGGCCTTCGGTCAGCTGGACCTTGTCTTCGCCGTCGGCGTTCTTCTTGAACCAACCGCAACGGATCTTCGGACCCTGCAGATCAACCAGGGCTGCGACGTTGCGGCCGGTGGCCTTGGCGGCGGCGCGGAGGTTGTTGTAGACCTTGAGGTGGTCCTCCGGAGTGCCGTGGGAGCGGTTCAGACGAGCGACGTCCATACCTGCTTCGACAAGGCTGGTGATGCCTTCCAGGGACTCGGTAGCTGGACCGATGGTATCTACGATCTTGGCTTTACGCATGAATGCCTGCCTATTCTTGTTGATATTGATTTGGGATCTGACGACCCTGTTTCCAACCGACCAGTCTACTAGCAAAAAGCACTCACTTCCACCTTGAAACAAGGCGTGTTGTGAGCGCTCACATTTTTTTGCTAAAAAGAAACCACATGTTTCCATGCGGTTTCTCAAATCGTCACTTTTCCTTTGCTTCGATGGCACGCATCTTCAGCACGCTGGCCAATGCGGCACCACCAATCGCCACAACGATCACCGCCAAAGATAGCCATGTAGGCACTTCAGGCACCCAAGCGATCGGTTGACCGCCATTGATGAACGGCAACGAATTGCCGTGCAATGCCTCCATAATGAGCTTGACGCCAATGAAGCCCAGCACCACGGAAAGTCCAAGCGGCAGATACACCAGCTTGTCGAGCAGCTCGCCAAGCAGGAAGTACAGCTGCTGCAAACCGAGCAACGCGAACACATTGGACGTGAACACAATGAACGGATCCTTCGTCAAACCGAAAATCGCAGGAATGGAATCAAATGCAAACATCACATCGGTGGTGCCGATGGTCAGAAAGACGATCAGCATCGGAGTCCAATACTTGGCACCGTTTTTGACGGTACGCAACTTTTCTCCGTCATACTCATCGGTGATCTTGATGACCTTGCGCAATGCGCGAATCAAGCCATTCTCATGATATTCCTCATCTTCGTCTCCCCCAGTGACCAACTTGATGGCGGTGACGATAAGAAATGCACCGAACAGGAAGAACACCCAGGTGAAGCGGGAGATAATGGCCGCGCCGATGAGGATGAACACGCCGCGCAACACCAATGCGATGGTGATGCCGATGGACAGCACGAATTTCTGCAGCTGTTTTGGCACCGCAAAATTCGACATAATGATGACGAAGACGAATAGATTGTCAATACTCAGCGAATATTCCGTAAGCCAGCCCGAATAAAATTCGATGGCCGGTTTCGATCCCGCGAAGAACCACATAAGTCCGCCGAAGATCAACGCCATGACCACAAAGAACGCGATATGCTGCACACATTCCTTGGTGGAGGGCACATGGGGCTTACGTCCGATGATGAACAAGTCGACCACGAAGAAGACGGCAAGCACCGCGAACGTGGCGATTTCAAAAACAAGTGGTGTTTCAGCCATAATCCACTATGGTACGGATGCCGTATGACCAGTCGAGAACTATTTGCTCGCCTCCGTCATCTGCCGAAGTTCCTTTTTCAGGTCACGGATCTCGTCACGCAGACGAGCTGCAAGCTCGAATTGCAGTTGTTCGGCGGCGGTATGCATCTGCTCGGACAGTTGTCGAATGAGATCAGCTAGATCCTGCGCGGGCAGTCCGGCCTTGAGAATCTCCTCATGCCGTCTGTCGGACTCCTCCTTGCTGGTGGCAGGCACGCCAAGATGCGAATTGCCGGCTTTGTCCGCGTTTCGGTATCCGGTACCGAGCAATGTCTGGGTGTCGACGTCCTCTTTGGCAAGCATGTCGTTGACATCGGAGATCTTCTTGATGAGCGGCTTCGGATCGATGCCATGTTCCTTGTTGTAGGCGATCTGGATATCACGGCGGCGATTGGTCTCGTCGATGGCCTTGTGCATGGCTTCGGTGATGTCGTCCGCATACATGATGACGGTGCCGGACACGTTTCGCGCGGCACGTCCGATGGTCTGGATGAGCGAACGATAGGAACGCAGGAAACCTTCCTTGTCCGCGTCAAGAATGGCGACCAATGACACTTCCGGCAAATCGAGACCTTCACGCAGCAGGTTGATGCCGACGATGACGTCGATTTTGCCTTCGCGCAGTTCGCGCAGCAATTCGACACGTCGCAGGGTGTCCACATCGGAATGCAGGTATTCGACTTTGATGCCACGCTCCAGAAGATAATCCGTCAGGTCCTCAGCCATCTTCTTGGTGAGCGTGGTGACGAGCGCACGCTCGTTTCTGTTCACACGGTCCTTGATCTCCGCAAGCAGATCATCGATTTGCCCGTCAACCGGACGCACGTCAATCTGCGGGTCGACAAGACCGGTCGGACGAATGATTTGTTCGACGACTCCATCGCTCAGACCAAGTTCGTAGTCGCCCGGCGTTGCCGACAGATATACCGTCTGGCCGACGCGTTCCTGGAATTCCGGCCATTTGAGCGGTCGGTTGTCCATCGCCGAAGGCAGACGAAAGCCATGTTCGACCAACGTGCGTTTGCGACTGGCATCGCCTTCGTACATGGCTCCGATCTGTGGCACGGTAACATGTGACTCGTCAATGACGAGTAGGAAATCGTCAGGGAAGAAATCCAATAACGTATGCGGCGGCGTGCCCGGCTCACGGCCATCGAAATGCCTTGAGTAGTTTTCCACTCCGGAGCAGACGCCAACTTGGGAAAGCATCTCCAAATCGTATGTGGTACGCATGGTAAGACGCTGTGCCTCAAGTTCCTTGCCTTGTTTGCGCAGTTCGGCGGTACGTTGATCAAGTTCCTGCTGAATGGTAGACAACGCCCGCTCCATACGTTGCGGCCCTGCCACATAGTGCGATGCAGGGAAAATATGGACTTGCGATTGATGCCCAATCACATCTCCGGTAAGTGGATGCAGGGTTGAGATACGGTCGATTTCATCACCGAAGAATTCGATACGGATGGCCAGTTCCTCATACACGGGAATGATTTCGACGGTATCGCCACGCACACGGAAAGTACCCCTGGTGAAGGCGATATCGTTGCGCTTGTACTGCATGGCAACGAAAGTGCGCAGCAAGTCGTCACGGTCGATCTGCTGGCCTTCCTCGAGAAACAGCATACGCCCAGCGTATTCCTCAGGCGTGCCCAAGCCATAGATGCAGGAGACAGTGGCCACGACCACGCAATCACGACGTGTCAGCAGGTTCGCCGTGGCCGCATGGCGAAGCCGCTCCACGTCGTCGTTGATGTTGGAATCCTTTTCGATATACGTATCGGTCTGTGGTATGTAGGCTTCCGGCTGGTAGTAGTCGTAATACGAAACGAAATAGCTCACCGCATTGTCTGGCATGAGTTCACGGAACTCGGCGCACAGCTGCGCCGCCAACGTTTTATTCGGTTCGATGATCAACGTCGGGCGTTGCAGACGTTCAATAAGCCATGCTGTGGTGGCGGTTTTGCCAGTTCCGGTGGCGCCCATGAGCACCACATCGTTCTCACCGTTTTCAATGCGTTCCGCAAGCTCTTCAATCGCCTTGGGCTGGTCGCCGCTCGGCTTATATGGCGATTTGACCACAAACGGTTTATCCACGCGTTCGATGTTGAATCCCATGCCTACCTCGCTTCCATGCGCCATCGTTTCATCAGCATATCAATATGCTCGAACATTTGTTCCAATGGCTGTGTGGAATCGATGACTTCATCGGCAATGGCAAGACGCTGTTCCATGCTGGATTGATGGATCACACGATTCCACGCCTGGCTTTCGCTCATGCCTCGCGTTGCCATCATTCTGCCGACCCTCACCTGTTCAGGCGCTTCAACAGTCACAATATGGTCGAATTCAAAAGGGATGCTGCCAATTACTTCGGCGAGTAACGGTATGTCATGCACCACCACGGCTTGGCAATCAGCCTCAACAGCCTCATGTTCGAGCTGCACTGCAAGCTCATAAATCAGTGGATGCTCGATTCCGTCCAGCATCTTGCGCTTCCGTTCCGCATCAGAGCCGGAAAATACATGCTCTGCCATCCACGCTCGATTGAGCTCGCCTCGATCGGTCAAAGCATCGGAGCCGAAACATTCCGCTATACGCTGAAGGCCAATGCTGCCTGGTTCCACCACTCGACGCGCAAGCAGATCATAATCGACAAGTACTGCACCAAGCTCACACAGCTTTGCAGATACCGTGCTTTTGCCAGCCGCTATGCCGCCGGTCAATCCTATTCGAATCACCACAACCGCCATTGTAATGCGCTTCGCATGCACGCTTGCCATGCACATACGAAAAGACCCCGAACCTGAATCAGGAACGGGGTCTTTTCTAGGATCTAGCCTGAGCTGAATTGGATTCTAGCTCAGCATTCAATCACTTGCCGAGCAGCTGATCGCGCAGAGCGGCGAGCTGGTCGGAGTCGGCGAGGGTGCCGGCGGAAGTGTTCTCGGAGGAGTAGTTGGAAGACACCTCTTCGACCTTCTCTTCCTTCGGAGCCTGGCCATCTTCAGCGGCGGAAGCTTCAGCGTTCTCGAGCTCCTTGGCCACAAATTCCTTGTGCTGCTCCCACAGATCGTGAGCGGCGGCGTACTGGGACTCCCACTCCTCACGCTGCTTCTCGTAACCAGCGATCCACTCGTTGGTTGCCGGGTCGAAGCCTTCCGGATACTTGTAGTTACCCTGCTCGTCGTACTCTGCCGGCATGCCGTACAGAGCCGGATCGAAGTCCTCGGAAGCCGGATCGACGGAGTCGTTGGCCTGCTTGAGGGACAGGGAGATGCGGCGACGATCAAGATCAACGTCGATCACCTTGACGAACACTTCTTCGCCCGGCTTGACAACGGTCTCCGGGTTCTCCACGTGGCGGTTGGCCAGCTCGGAGATGTGCACGAGGCCTTCGATGCCGTCTTCGACGGAGATGAAGACACCGAACTGAACGATCTTGGTGACCTTGCCCTTGACAATCTGGCCAGGAACGTGGGTGCGAGCAAAACGCTGCCACGGATCTTCCTGGGTGGCCTTGAGGGACAGGGAGATGCGCTCACGATCGAGATCAACGTCGAGCACCTCGACGGTGACCTTGTCGCCGACCTTGACAACCTCAGACGGGTGGTCGATGTGCTTCCAAGACAGCTCGGAAACGTGGATCAGGCCGTCAACACCGCCCAGATCAACGAATGCGCCGAAATTGACGATGGAGGACACGACGCCTTCGCGAATCTGGCCCTTCTTGAGCTGGGACAGGAAGGTCTCGCGCACTTCGGACTGGGTCTCTTCGAGGTACTGGCGACGGGAGAGCACCACATTGTTGCGGTTCTTGTCGAGCTCGAGGATCTTGGCCTTGATGGTCTGGCCGATGTATGGGGACAGGTCGCGAACGCGACGCATTTCGACCAGGGATGCCGGCAGGAAGCCACGCAGACCGATGTCGACGATGAGACCACCCTTGACAGCTTCGATAACGGTGCCTTCGACAACGCCATCGGCTTCTTTGATCTTCTCGATGTCGCCCCAAGCACGCTCGTACTGTGCGCGCTTCTTGGACAGAATCAGACGGCCTTCCTTGTCTTCCTTGGTGACGACAAGAGCCTCAATAGTGTCGCCGACCTCGACGACTTCGTCCGGATCAACGTCCTTCTTGATGGAAAGCTCACGGGAGGGAATGACGCCCTCAGTCTTGTAGCCGATGTCGAGCAGGACCTCGTCGTGATCGACCTTGACGACGGTACCTTCGACCAGATCACCATCACCGAAGTTCTTGATGGTGGAATCGACTGCCTTGATGAAGTCCTCTTCGGTGCCGATGTCGTTGATGGCGACCTTGGCGACTTCGTTATTGTTCTCTGCCATTAATTTGGTTTCTTACAAATAGTGGGTGGATAAAATCGGTCTTCAATTATGTGCATGCAATGTAACACATGCAAGGTGTAAGTTTACATGGGACCATGCACAAAAAAGGCGTGCCACAACACGCGACACGCCCGAAATCATCTCGCATCGTGCATAAAGCGCAATTACAGCTGACGCTCGGCCATCTCGACCACATTCTCCAACAACATGGCACGGGTCATAGGGCCGACGCCACCCGGGTTCGGCGTATATGCCGAGACCTTCTCGTAGCAGGCTTTGTCAACATCGCCTTTCACACGATATCGGCCAGCCTCCTCGTCAAACACACGGGAAACGCCGACATCGACCAGCACCGCGCCCTCCTTGACGTCTTCCGGCTTGACAAAGCCTGCGGAACCCATGGCCGCAATAATGACGTCGGCCTCGTGCATATGCTTGCGCACATCCTTGGTGCCTGTGTGGCACAGCGTGACCGTGGCGTTCACCGCCTTGCGCGTCAGCAAAAGACCAACCGTACGCCCGATGGTGATGCCTCGGCCGAGCACGCAGACCTCTTTGCCGTCCAAGTCGATGTCATAGGCATTCAGCAGTTCGATCACACCTCGCGGAGTACACGGCAGCGGCGTGGTAATGTCACCTCGTGCGTGCAGCACAAGTTCGCCAAGATTGTACGGATGCATGCCATCCGCATCCTTCTTGGGATCGATCAGATCAATGATGGCGTTTTCGTCAATACCTCTCGGCAAAGGCAGCTGCACGATATAGCCCGTGCAGTCAGGGTCAGCGTTAAGTTCCTGCACGGCTTCAGCAATTTGTTCGAACGTTGCGTCGGCGGGCAACTCCTTCCGAATGGAGTTCACGCCGATTTCAGCGCAATCGGTATGTTTTCCAGCAACATATTTGACGGAGCCGGGATCGGAACCAACCAGAATGGTGCCAAGGCCGGGGTTAATCCCCCGCTCTTTCAACGACGCGACGCGCTCGGCGAGATTCGCTTTAATCTGCGCAGACACCATCTTTCCATCGATTTTTACTGCCATGCCGGCCACTCCCCTCTTTACTGGATTGCTGTTGTATTGGCATTTGCATGTATCGTAGGCTATCTTGGTTTCAGTCGTAAGTCGCACACGTATTTATGAGATGAACACGATTAAGGCGGTTCAGGAAGAGGGCAACCGATATGCGCTTGCACAAACGTTCTTCGTTACGCGCTTTTGCCGCAGGACTCGCGCTTTGCATGACGTTCGGCACGACAGCATGCTCCGGAGAATCTTCGCAGAACGATGATGCTTCCGCCGATTCCGATGCCCAGACCGAACAGATCACGCCGATCGAGGTGGTCGCCTCGGTCAACCAGTGGGGATCTCTCGCCGAGCAGATAGGCGGCGTTCACGTGAAAGTCACGTCGATTCTGTCTTCGACTGATGTTGACGCGCATGATTTCGAGCCAAAGACCGACGACATCGGCAAGCTTCAACAGGCGCAGGTCGCGGTGTCCAATGGCGCGGGCTACGATGCTTGGGCCGTCAAGAATCTCAGCAAAGACACCGTTTCCGTTTCCGCAGCACAGATGGTCGGCGCAATCGAGGGCGATAATCCGCATCTGTGGTTCTCCAGCGATGCCCGCAACGCCATGGCCAAGGAATTGGCCGACACGTACAGCCGCATCATGCCCACGCAAAAGAAGTATTTCAGTAACAAACTCACCGCGTGGAACAGACGAGAAAAGAAAATAGAGAAGGACATGAAGACGTTCAGCGACACGCATAAGGACGCCTCCTATGCCGCCACCGAACCCGTCGCCTACTATCTGCTCAGCGATATGGGGTTCACCGACAACACGCCGGAGGGATACTTGCAATCGACAGGCACAGGCTCTGAACCAACCCCTGACGATCTTCAGGAATTCCAGGAATTGCTGGAAAAACATAAGGTTGACGTGCTTATCAACGACACGCAATCCGCAAGCGACGCCACGAACACGCTGACCGGCACCGCTTACAAATCTGATGTTCCCGTACTTGACATCAGCGAACAGATGCCTTCCGACTGCAAAAGCCTGACATCGTGGATCAGATCACTCATCCTCTCGCTGAACGACATGTTCGCCGAGCAATCCGACGCCAACACCAGTTCCAACGCTGGCTCGGGAAGTACGGATTCGACGGATTCTGCGAATTCCTCCGCTGCTGACGATTCGCGAACGGCGAATGAATCGAATGATGAATCAAACGACGTCCCACAGCCAAATCCGAGAAAATAATCTTTCAGTATCATCTTCAAAGACTGTTTCACCGTTCGACCGAACGTGAGACGGTCTTTTTTCTTGCTTATGAAGGTTTCTGACATCGTCTTGGGATTTCTTCAACGAGTCGCTTTGAATGCCGGCCCACATCTCCCTTATTGAGAATGATTGTCAACACCATTTGCGAGTATGTACGTGCATTCAAACCAAGGAGAAGCCATGCACGACGAGACACATGCCTGCATCGAATTCGATGACGCCTGCGTCAAGCGAGGCGATCGCGTCATCTGGCAACATGGCACGTTCAGCATTCCGCAAGGCTCGGTAACCGCAATCGTCGGCACCAACGGCGCCGGCAAGACCACGATGATGAAGGCCGAACTGGGACTGATCCCGACCGCGCATGGCAGCATCAGGGTGCTCGGGCGGCCTGCAGGTTCCGCGAACAGCCGCATCGGCTATGTGCCGCAAAGCTACGCTTCCGACATTGAATCGAATATCACCGCGGAACAGTCGGTGCTCCTCGGCCTGACGGGCACCAAATTCGGCATCCATCCCGTCACCAAAGCACTTCGAGACAAGGCCCGCAAAGCTATGGACTTCGTCGGACTGCAAGACAAAGCGAACTACCGCCTGTCCGAGCTTTCGGGCGGACTGCGCCAAAGGGTCGCCATCGCGCAGGCGCTCGTGGACGATCCAAAACTGCTGATGCTCGACGAACCCCTCGCCAATCTCGATCTGGCAAGTCAACGCGCCACCGTGCATGTGCTCGCCAAACTCAACCGCGAGCTCGGCATGAGCATTCAGGTGGTGGCGCACGATCTCAACATGTTGCTGCCGATTCTTACCGGAGCCGTCTATCTGCTTGACGGGCATCCGCACTATGCAGGTATGAATGAGGTGCTGGATTCCCATCTACTCACGCATTTGTATGGTACGACCGTGCAGGTGGTCACCACTCCGCAGGGAGATATGTTCGTGACGCCAAGCGAGGACGAGCCTGAAAGCATGAGCATCGGTGCGCATGCTTCCGGAGAAATCGCGCAATCTCACCATCACAGCCACACCACGCAGGAGGACTGAGCATGGACGGCACCGTATTCGCTTTCGACCCGGATTGGGTTTCCACGCTCAACGCCCCATTCATGACGAACGCGTTTCTCGCCGGCCTGTGCATCGCATTGGCAGCCGGCGTGATGGGTTATTTCACCATCGCCAGACATTCCACGTTCGCAGCCCACGCCTTAGCGCATATCGGATTGCCAGGCGCCACCGGAGCCGTATTGCTCGGCCTGCCTGTTTCCGCAGGTCTTGGCGTGTTCGCTCTTGGCGGAGCGCTGGTGATCGGTGCGCTCGGCAAGAAGGCTTCACAGCGTGAGATCGCCACTGGAACCGTGCTCGCCTTCGCCACCGGCCTTGGCTTGTTTTTCGCACGTATGTCAAGTTCGGCCTCACAACAGATGCAGTCGATTTTGTTCGGATCGATTCTGACGATTACCGACAGTCAGATCATTGGCTTTGCGATTTTCGATGTGCTGCTGTTGGCGGTTCTGGCCGTTATTTATCGTCCATTGTTATTTAGTTCGCTCGATGAACAGGTAGCGCAGGCAAAAGGCGTGCCCGTCGGTTTTATGAATATCTGTTTTATGGCGATTATGGCCGGCGTCATCACGATTGCAGTTCCAGCAGTTGGCACATTGTTGATTTTCGCGTTGGTGATCACTCCCGCCGCCACCGCCAACATCATTGCCCGCTCGCCATTCAAGGCGATGGTCGTCGCCACGGCAATCTGCCTGATTTCGATTTGGGGAGGACTGGTGCTTTCCACCATGTTCCCGGCTCCCCCAAGCTTCATTATTGTAACGATTTCAACGCTGTTCTGGGCAATCGCGAAAGCGGTTGAGTCCTTCAAAAGGAAATAACGAAACAGCCGCAAGAAAAAGAAATCAGGCTTCCTGACGTACCGGCTCGACCGGCTCCACCAAAGCATTGGCGATCGCGGCGACGCCTTCGCCGGAACCGGTGAATCCCATACCATCCGTAGTGGTGGCAGTTAACGACACGTCACAGCCCACAGCCTCGGACAACGCCCGCTCGGCCTCTTCCCTACGTTTGCCGATTTTCGGCCGATTGGCGATCACGACCACACTGGCACTCGACGGCCTCATGCCATGTTCGTTCAGATAATCGACCGTGGTTTGCAGCATCTCGGCACCATGTTTGCCGGCGCCGTCGGACTGCGATCCGACACCGAACAAAGTGCCGATATCGCCAAGACGTGCCGCGGAAAGCAAAGCGTCAATCAACGCATGTGCCGCGACGTCGCCATCCGAATCACCCTCGATACCATCGCCATCCCAACGCAAACAGGCAAGCCACAACGGCTTGCCTGCATCACGGGATGCGAATCGATGAGCGTCAAAACCCTGACCGATACGCATGAAAACGCCTTACTTCTTCTTGGACTTCTTACCTTCGGCTTCGACTCGAGCCAACGTATCCGTAGCTGCTTCCTCAGGAGCCTCGGTATGATGTTTCTCATCGCCAGGCTGAGCAGGCTCATATCCGAGGTTCACATCCAGCAGACGCTGGGCTTCGGTCTCGTCGAGCTTTTCAGACAGGGAAATCTCCGAGGTCAGAATGTTGCGGGCCTTGGTAAGCATGCGCTTCTCACCTGCGGACAGACCATGCTCGTCGACATCACGTTGGGCGAGATCACGCACCACTTCGGCGATCTTATTGACGTCGCCAGTGGCGATCTTCTCGACGTTTAGCTTATAGCGACGAGACCAGTTCATCTCCTTCTCAATAATCGGAGTACGCAGAATCTCGAATACCTTGGCCACTTCGTTGGCGTCGACGATGTCTCGCACGCCAACTTTCTTAGCATTGTCGACCGGAACGTTGATGACCAGACCGTCAGACGAAAGCACCGACAGCTGCAGATATTCGCGGGTGATTCCCTTGACTGTCCGTTCGGTGATGGCCTCCACCTTCGCAGCGCCGTGACGCGGATAGACGACCATGTCGCCGACCTTGTAACCCATGAATCCTCCGTGAAAAGCTTACACAAAACCCGAATTATTGTGCCATTAGGGGTGGACTTGACCAAAAACGCTTGAAAAAACGAAAAAATAGGCGCGACACGGGCCACTTTTCTTGCATTTCATGCTTACACTTTTGCCATGGCTACAGAATCCAAGATCAATGAAGATGTCGTTGCTGTTCCCGTTTCCCAGGGCACACTGGATGCAGTAAGCAACGGTACGTTCTACAATCCCCACGAGGTGCTCGGTGGTCACCTCGGCTCCGGCAAACACGCGGATGTCGTCACGATTCGCGTCTTGCGTCCGTTGGCAAAATCCGTGACGATCCTCACTGAGCAAGGTCAAACACTCGCAATCCATGAATACAATGGCGTCTTCATGGCACTCGTTCCCGCTGTCGCCACCGATGAAGGCTACGGCGTGCCGGATTACCGCATTCGCACCGAATATGAAGACGGTTCCATTGTTGTTTCCGACGATTCCTATCGTTATCTGCCGACCATCGGCGAGATGGACATGTATCTGTTTGGCGAAGGACGCCACGAGCGCCTGTGGGATGCGCTTGGCGCGCATGTGCTCCGCTACGACGACCCGATGGGTTCCTCCGAAGGCGTAAAGGACGAGCAGGTGGTCGGCACTGCGTTCACCGTGTGGGCTCCGAACGCCCACGCAGTGCGTGTGGTCGGCGACTTCAACGGCTGGAATGGCCGTGCCCACGCCATGCGTGAACTCGGATCCTCTGGTATCTGGGAACTGTTCATCCCGGGCATCAGCGCTGGCGAAATCTATAAGTATGAGATTCTCAACGCCAACAATGAGTGGACCATGAAGGCCGATCCGATGGAACGCTCCCATGAGATTCCGCCGCGCACCGGATCCATCGTGGTCGAGTCCAACCATGAGTGGAATGACGCCGATTGGCTTGCCGAGCGTGCGGCCAAAGACCCGCATAACGGCCCTGTCAGCATCTACGAGGTGAATGCCTCCAGCTGGCGCAAGGACGTGAACGACTACCGCGAGCTCGCCGACAAGCTGGTCCCCTACGTGCAGAAGGAAGGCTTCACGCACGTGGAGTTCATGCCGCTGGCGGAACATCCGTTCTCCGGCTCCTGGGGCTATCAGGTAACCGGTTACTACGCGATTGATTCACGTTTGGGAGGTCCGGACGACTTCAAGTATCTCGTTGAGAAACTGCACGAAGCCGGCATCGGCGTGATCATGGATTGGGTTCCGGCCCACTTCCCGAAGGATGCGTTCGCACTGGGTCGCTTCGATGGCACGCCGCTGTACGAGGATCCGGATCCGACGCGTGGCGAGCACCCAGATTGGGGCACATACGTGTTCAATTTCGGACGCCGCGAGGTGCGCAACTTCCTAGTGGCCAACGCCTGCTTCTGGCTGGATGAGTTCCATATCGACGCTCTCCGCGTGGACGCGGTCTCCTCCATGCTGTACTTGGATTACAGCCGCGAAGCCGGCCAGTGGCATCCGAACATCTACGGGGGCCGCGAGAATCTCGAGGCCATCGACTTCCTCAAGGAAGCCAACGCCACGGCATACAAGAACAATCCAGGCATCATGATGATCGCCGAGGAGTCCACGGCATACCCAGGCGTCACCGCACCGACTGACGCAGGCGGCTTGGGATTCGGTCTCAAGTGGAACATGGGCTGGATGCACGACACCTTGCAGTATCTGCATGAGGAGCCGATCAACCGCAAATGGCATCACAACGAGATCACCTTCTCCATGGTGTACGCCTATTCAGAACACTATGTGTTGCCGATCAGCCATGACGAGGTTGTGTACGGCAAGGGTTCCGTATTTGGCAAGATGCCGGGCAACGATTGGCAGAAGTATGCCGGTGTCCGTGCGCTGTTCGCCTACCAGTGGGCTCATCCGGGCAAGAACCTCACCTTCATGGGCAATGAAATCGCCCAGTATGGCGAGTGGGACCACGACGGCTCCATCGACTGGGATGCCCTTGAATGGCCCGATCATCAGGGCGTGCAGAAGCTTGTCGCCGACCTGAACGAGCTGTACAAGACATCGCCGGCATTGTGGAGCCAGGATTTCGATCCCGCAGGCTTCCAGTGGCTCACCAGCGATGACGCCGACCACAACACGCTCAGCTTCGTGCGTATCGGCAAGGATGGCGAGCAGATGGTCGCCGTCGTGAACTTCTCCGGCGAGGCCTGGTCCGACTATCAGGTGCCACTCACCAAGGGCGGAAAATGGACGGAAGTGCTGACCACGGACGACGAGATCTACGGCGGCTCCGGCATTCATAATGGCACGGTCGAAGCAGTCGAAGGCGAGTATCATTCACGAGATTGGTCCGCAAAGATCACCGTTCCGGCACTAGGCGCAGTATTCTTGAAGCCGGAACTCTGAGAAAGGCGGAAAGCTATGCTCAACTCATCAGCACAACCCACAGCGACTCCACGCACCGTTCTGGTGGTCGAAGACGAGCCGACACTGGCCACTGCCATTGCCCAACGCATCACAGCGGAAGGCTGGACGGCACGTGTGGCATCTGACGGTGCCAGCGCGGTTCAGGCCGCCGCGACCCTGCGTCCTGATCTGGTCATCATGGACATCATGCTGCCTGTGATGGACGGGCTTGAGGCCACGAAACGCATTGTGGCGGAGCGTCCTGTGCCAGTGCTGATCCTGACGGCACGAGACGACGAGGCCGATAAAGTCATCGGCCTCGGTGCCGGAGCAGATGATTACATGACCAAGCCGTTCTCCATGCGCGAGCTCATCGCCCGCTGCAAGGCGCTGCTGCGCCGTGTGGATCGCGCCAAGGTCATCGCCAAGAATTCCGAAAACGAGAAGCTTCTCGATTTCGGTTCCTTGGTCATCGATCCGGCGCAACGCATCGTCACCGTCAACGGCAAGCAGGTGCATCTGACTCCTACAGAATTCGATCTGCTGGCCACACTGGCCCGTAAGCCGAAGTCCGTGCTCACCCGCGAGAAACTGCTCGAAGAGGTGTGGGACTGGGTGGATGCCTCCGGCACCCGCACAGTCGACTCGCATGTTAAGGCGCTCCGCCACAAGCTCGGCTCGAAGACCATTCGCACCGTGCATGGCGTCGGTTACGCATTCGAACCGCCGGAACTCCAGGACTAATGATCAAGGAGCCATTGCGCTAAGATTCGGTAGTATGCGTGCTACTGATACGAAATCAGGGCGTTCGGTTAATCCATTGGAAACCGAACGCCCTATTGGTTTGTTTTCATCGCTCAAAGTCGAATTGAGCGTTCTGATCACCCTCTCCACCGCCATCGCGTTCATCATGGCGTGGTTTCTGCTCAAAGTCGGCCTGAGCGTATGGATTGCCATGCCAATCACCCTTGCCGTGGCTTTGGGCATCACCTACTTCTTCTCCAGAGGTCTCACCTCTCCCCTACGCCAAATGCGCGACGCGGCCGAGGCGATGGCCGACGGCGACTACACCGTGCGCGTGCATGTCGATTCCAATAGTCGCGACGAAGTCGGGCAGCTTGCCCTCACCTTCAACGAAATGGCGGAAGAACTCCAGCATGCCGATCAGATGCGCCGAGATATGGTAGCCAATGTAAGCCACGAATTACGCACGCCAGTATCGGCACTGCAGGCCATGGTCGAGAACATGGCGGATGGCGTGGTCGAACCCACTCCTTCGAATCTGGAAAGCATCCTCAACCAAACGTATCGTCTATCCGACCTGATCGCGTTTCTGCTTGATCTTTCGCGCATGGAAGCCGGTGCGGCAAGCCTACAGATCGAAATGTTCAATTTCGCGGATTTTCTCGATGAAACCGTTGAACCTTTGGAGATCGCCGACGCGGGGCATGCGCACGACATTGAAATGCATGTGCCCGACGATATCGAAATGGAAGGCGACCAAGACCGCTTGCGCCAACTGTTCACCAATATCATCGCGAATGCGCTCAAACATTCCGCAGACAACACCAAAGTGCTTATCGAAGCGCATGAAAACAAGGATTTCGGTACCATCGTCACGAATGTCGTCAATTTCGGCTCCCAGATTCCACCGGAGGCCCGTTCCGATATCTTCCGTCGCTTTGTCAAGGGAAAAACAGGACCGGGCACCGAATCGGGCGGAACCGGCCTTGGACTGTCAATCGCACGTTGGGCCGCCCAATTGCATGGCGGCTCGGTGAGGGTTGTCGACGATCCTCGCGGCGCCGATTTCGAAATCATCCTACCGAAATATCATATTTCGGATGACAAATAAATATTTTTCTACGATTATTACTGTGCTTGCATTGGCTCGTCCATCTGCTTTCCCGCCGGAGTGTGCGCCAGCGCGAGCACAGTAATAACCGTGGCACCGTTCTTCCGCATCGTCTCGACGCAACTACGCATGGTCGCACCAGTCGTGACGATATCATCCACCAAAATCACCATCGTATTCTGCAATGAAACCGAAGAACGCACCGAAACATGCCCTTTCAAGCGCTGCGAACGCTGTGCCGCGCCCTTGGTCTGCACTGATTTTCCTTTGATGCCCTTGTTTTCCAAGGCGTCGCATACCGTCACCTTGCAACCTGTTTGCCGTTGAAGAAAACTTGCCAGCCGTTTGACGATCGGTATCATGTGCCTTCGTCCTCGACGCCGCATCGAAGCATGCGACGACGGTGCCGGAACCACGAAAACGGCACGGTAAGAGTTTTGTCTGTCGTGAATGAAATCAATGACGCCAGATGTTTCAGCAAGTCTGCATATGGTTTCAGAAAACGGCCTGTCGCATTCCTCATCCCCATGGTCCTTCCATGCGAGAACCGCTTGTCTGACGGCACCACGGTACCATCCGCATGCAAACCAGCTTCCCATCGCAACGCCATCGAAGGTCTGAGCGGAAGAACGGGAGAACAACGCCATGCAGTCTTCGCACAGCACGTCATCCGGTCTATCGCAGCCGGCGCAGCCTCTGGGAAACAGCAGATCAACAACCTGCGAACATGCCCTCGTCATTGAGTTCATACGCGGACTTCCATCCGGTTCTACCGTGACAGACTGGCAATGATTCCACCGCACAGTTTCACGGTATCGTTTGGGCAGGTGACCTTCACCGCCCTGGTACCGGCCCGCGCCGCAGGGTAATCATTGCCATCGGGATCCATACGGTCCCCTACGAATACGATCTGGTCCACCTTGATGCCAAGAATATCGGCCAATTCCCGGACCGCAAACGACTTGTCAACGTTTTTTTCAGAAATATCAACGCTGCTGGCTCCGCCCGGACGCACCTCAAGATGCGGCAAATCGGCAGCGACAGCCCTCGCCAAACGATTTTTCTTCTCGTTGGTCGGATCCCATGCCTCCTTGGCCTCAGTGGGTGCAAGCTGCCCCAATGCGGAGAACGTGATCTGGCTGCCGCGGTCTTCGATGCGCTCGCCCCAAACATGGGTGAGCCATATGTTCTGCCCGCGCGCATTGCGTTCCAACGATTCGTAGGCTTTCGCACGATCCTCTTCACTGAGGTCGTGGGCAAAGACCTGCATCCAATTCGCACCATCCCAACGATAGTATCGCGTGCCGCTGGTCGGCATAAGATGCAGATTCGCCCGGTTTGCCTGCCCTGTCAGCCGTTCCACCACCTGGCTTTTCAGTAACGCATACTTGCCTCCGGTGATCACCGCAACATCGATCAGTGACGTCAATGCGGAAAAGCATTCTGCCATATCGTCCTTCATAGGTTTTTTTGACCTTGCCAGTGTGTTGTCAAGATCGAAGGCGATAAGTCGTGCCCCAGCGCACAAATCATCGATATTCACGTCATTCCAACAGGGCACGGAAATATCCGCCATGATCGTTCCTCCTATGTCGGTGCAATGAACAATATGGTATCGCATGATTCGCGCAAAGCCCTGATATGGTAGAGGCCATGTATCAATTGCCTTGGGAATCAACCGTGTATAGAAATCGTCATGGTCGTGGAACGAGAACGCCGATGTTCGGCACGAGACTTCCACGGTATCGTACAAGAAGCGGCATGTTCGACGATATGCTGGTGGCGCAGATCCGCAGGCTCAACGATGCGTGGCCGGAACTGGTGGCGCCGGTGCAGTTTGCTGTCGAAGATGTGCCGCCATCCGACCCGGCGCCTTGGGAGGCCACACCGCGTTTGGGATCGCAGTCGTTTCCTGCCGAGCATGGCATACCGCCGCGCATAGTGCTGTATCGTATGCCTTTGCAGTCGCACGCGCGTAGCCGCATGGATCTTCAGTTCGCGATTCGAGACGAAGTGGTGTTGCGTCTTGCGGAACTGTATGGGCGCCGTCCTGAGGAGATCGACCCGGATTGGGGTATGTGATCAGCGCACGATGGTCATGTTCTGATTGGACCACACCTGTTCGCGGGCTTCCTTCAGATCAGTTGCGCCGATAACGGACACTCCGGCCAGCTTTGCATCCGAAACGTCCTTCTGGCTTACGCGGATATTCCACACCATGGATTGATCCGGATCGGCGAGACTGACCGCGGCCACGTCTCCATCATTGATATCCGCCAATTCGATCGTAGTTGAAGCGCCAGCTCGGATGGTGAGGTCACTTTGTTCCACGATATCGCCGTCTCCGTTATATGACGTCAATGTAGCCGTGCGATCGTCGTCCGATGTGTTGGTAACGCTCACTTGCGCTGTGGCATGGTCGGGAACGGCTATGGCGGAGACGTTCATAGGCACCGAGGCATTGACCAAAGCGAAATCAGCCTGATCGCCGTCTCCATCATTGGTGACTTTTGCAGCAGCCGTTACCGGCTCAGTGGCGCTGATGGTGAGGCCGGTCGCCGACTTGGGAACGGAACCCAAGTCGATGACCGAAACACGATTCGCCTCAAGCGTCTGTTGATTGGTGTTCTTCGTTCCTGTTCCGTCCGTCCAAGATACCGTGACGTCGGCCTGCTGGGACGGATACACATACAGATTGACGTCATCGCCTTCCGACAGTCCGTTAATCGCCAGCGTTTTCGCAGAAACATTGTTGGGAACCGCGTAATCCGACCCTTTCGAAGTCAGACCGTCCATTGTTATCGTGCGGACCACGGCAGCGACCGGAGTATCCGCACTGGACACGGTGACATACAGGGCATCCTGTTCGGAAGCCGCCGCGGCAAGGTTCAATATGGATTCCTTGCCCGCTCCCACCGTCAACGTCGAACCTGTAGATAACGCCAGAGCGCCGGCCTTGTCGGATCCCCAGACCTTGATGTTCACCGATGTGGCTTTGGCTGAAGGATTGGCCACAACCAGTTGCTGGGTTATGCCTGTTTTGGTGCCCGACACCATCAACGACTGCTTCAAAGCCGGCGTGACGCAGGAAGCCGCGGAAACGCCTTTCAAATCTCCATCAGTGGCCCAAGACATCATCGAGGAAGCCGCTCCCGTTCCATCGGAAGCCGACAACAAACGGGTGTTCTGCAACTGGGAACCGTCGTTGACCGTACCGGACGCAATAAAAACATCATCGTCCGCTCCCTCATCATCCTTGGTCAGCACCAACGCCGAAGTGGTCTCATCAGCGCCAAGAAATCCTACGGAGGAATGGAACACCGCGCCGAATGCCGTGTAACGCACCGACGATGCGATATTGCCGTTGGACGCCTGATATTCACTGTCACCATACGCATCGGTATCAGCAATCGTCATTCGCGCAGGGCAATACGTTTCCAGTTGGCGGGGACTGACCGTACGAGACACGGATGAGCGTTGCGTCATCGGCGAATCGGCATGAATCCATGTCGGACGATATACCGCAGCCACAGCCACCAATGCGACGATAACCAGCACTGACACAACCGCCAGCACCATACGCCAAACCGTTTTGGAACGGGAATGCTTACTCATGCTTCCTCCTGACCCTGACGCCTCATGCGCGGAAACGCAACCAAACAGTACGCGGCAATAACAACCCCCATGCACCACAGCCATGCATGGCGCCAAACGCTCGACTCCGCCTGGCGATACCCCTTGCGGTCGATATGTTGCTTGGCTGTGTCTTGAATGGTAAGGCGATAGTATGTCCCCGCATCGGTGCTCACAACGTTCTGCGTACCATCGGAAGCACTGATATTGGAGCTCAACTGGTCGGATATCTGCTTTTGCGCCTTGTCATCACCGGAACGCACCACATAGATGCCACCAAATCCCAATTCGCTCAGATCGGTAACGGCATCGGAATCAGCATTTGACAATAGCTGAGCACAATCCTTCGCAATCGCCTTGCTCGCATCATCGGAACGGCCGAAAGCCACTTCGACGCGCTGCGCCGGAGAACTGTCAATCAAATCACCTCGACGGGTGCGCATCACACTGTAGCTGATGGAACCCGTGCTATCCGCACGTACGGCAAGCACACGTCTCGCCTCATCCTGCGCAAGAAAGTCGGAAGCGACGATCGGCAGTCCCGAATCACTGGCAGCGACCGTGTCATGATCTCGCGTGATGAAATCGAAACCGGCACTCGCTACAACGGATGCGGCGATCAAGACGACCAGCACGATTCGCACGGCATGACCGGCAATAATGCCCTCAGAGGATCCATGCTCCTCAATCCCAATATCACCGGCAGGCCGCTGCCACAGCATGACGAATCGTTGCACCGCACTACCGGCGACCATGCACACGCAAGACAGCAATCCCATCATCGTGAACGAAACACCTGGAAGCACGGAACCGGCCACGGCTCCGTCGGAGTCGACCGCAACCACAACCGCAGCGGAAAGCAGCGAAGTGACCAAGCCCGCAACCGACACAACCCACATCATGCGCGACACCCGAAGTACAAACGGCAGGAACAGCGACACCGCGGCGAGAAGCACAATCAAGGCCAATATCGCCACAGCTGCATACTGCCATGCCTCACCTGATAAGGTGACGCCAAACGCGCGGGAGACAATATCCGAAAGATTGACGATCATCGGACGCCCATCATGCGCCGACGACGGCAACATCACGTTACCGAAAATCTGACGCCAGGTACCAGCTCCCGCGTAACGCACCGCATTGACCAACGTCGGCGCGCATACGAATGCAGCCGGCAGCGGAATCAACAGCAAGGTCGTTCTATGGGAACGCACAAGCATAAGGAACACAAGGAACGACAACATCAACGGCAGCAACAATTGCGGTTCGGAGGCCACAACGGGAATGAAGCATAACGCGGCAAGAGCGGCGGCCTGCACGGAAGCCTGAGGTTTGAGCAAATCCTCCGTTCGATACATACCCACAGCTCGGAAAGAGAACGCGAAAGCCGCGGGGAGGAACACCATAACCGTTATCATCGCCACATCGGCATCGTTATATACGCTCATTGACAACGCTATGGCGAACCATGCCAATGCAGTCACGCAACGTACCGTGTCAGAGCGGGTGAAGATTCCAGCCAAAGCCCAAAACGACAGCACCATCAACGGCGCAGACAGGAAAAACACCACAGCGACGGCGGTCGCCACATGCCCCGCAGTGAACACGGAAACCACCATGAGCACCAACAGCCATGGCGCACTCGGCGCGCTGACACCAGTTCCCGCGGTATACGCCCACGATGTAGTGGCGGCACGGACCAGCTGGGCAAAGCCTGCGTCGGTCGGCAGCAATGTATGCGAATACATCGACGCGCCGGAGAGCACGCTACGGAACACATTCCAATACAGGAAGACGATCCAAGCGAACGCGATCAGCGCAGAGGCGAGGGCAAATCCCCATCTGCGCATCAGCCTTTTGCGCAGATGCGCCTTGGCGAGGGGGCTAAGAATCACCGTGCCACGCTGGTCGAGGAAGGCTCGCTTGCGATCGTTCCATTGTTTGATTTGTTGACGGCCCGCCTGCAATGCCGACAATGATTTCAGAGAAACCTTGCTTTGCTCGCGCAGCCTGGCACGAGCACGCCATGCGCCCGGCAGACAAAGCAGCGAACGCCACGGCAAAGCCAGCTCACAACAGGCATGGTACGGCTGCTTACGGGTGAGGCAGAGCACGGCCAAGCCCAGTGCCTTGATAAACGACCAGATCCACAGCAAAAGCCACCAGGAACGGTGCACATCCGTGTACGCATATTTCGTATTCGCTTCACGCTTCGCGAGATATGGATCGATGCGACCATCCTCGTCTCCGACCTGCTGGCCGCTTTTGGAGCGCACGCCTTCGAACCGTGCTCTCCTATGGGCAATCCGAGCCTGCGGCACCACCACCACACGACCTCCACCCAGGCAGATGCGCCGGCATAGATCCGTGGACTCGGCGAAGGTGCCAAACCAGGAATCAGCGCCCTTCCACGTTCGCAAGGTGGCCAATGGAACCAACGCGCCGGAAAGCGAGACTGCCAGCACATCCTGCCGGCCATCATACTGTTCCTGATCGGGTTCCCCATCCACCACCAAAGATACGAGATTGTGACGCCCCGCATACAGGCCGACGTTATGCAGGCTTTTCGCCTGCCAATCCAGCTGTTTCGCGCCGAGCAAAGACGCCGTCGGTGTATTTCTCCAAGCATCAAGCAATGCTTCGAGGCATGACTCGTCAGCCGGCCTCGAGTCGTCGTGCAAAGTCCACAGTGCGCTGATCTGGGTGTCAAGGTCGATCTGCCGCATCGCACGAGACACGGCGTTCGTGAATGACGTCGCCCCTTTCACCCCTACCAGAACGACACGTATGGTCTTGCTTTCAGGAACTTCCGTAAGCACGCCAGCCGGCGACGGAATGACGTCAAACGTCATCTGCATGGGCTGTTCGACCTGATTGGTGCAATCCGCAACGATGATGGTGCCCGGAAGCACACGCTGTGCGAGCACCGCCGCAAAGGTGGAGGGGAAAAAACGTAAATCGCTCTGCGCGGTAATCACCGCAGCCACGGACGGATCGGCATCCTGCCGGTGAGAGTACGGCCTGCTGTTGAGCAGATCGGTCACGATTCCCTGAATATCGCTGCTGGCATTAGAATTCATAATTTCCAGTGTACGCACGGGGCACGCCGTACGTCATGCCCGTTCCTTGTGTTCCTTCTTGTAACGACGCCGCTCGCGTTCGCTCAAACCACCCCAAATACCGAATCGCTCATCGTGTTCGATGGCCCATTTCAGGCACTGTTCGCGAACCTCGCACTGGGCGCACACGCGTTTGGCGTCCCTAGTGGAACCGCCCTTTTCGGGAAAGAACGCCTCCGGGTCGGTTTGGGAGCATAAGGCCCTATGCTGCCAGGAAACATCGTCATCGCGCTTGAACAGACCCCACAACTCCGCAAGCGGATTGTCGGAGGACTCATCGATCACACCCCACATGCGTCCTCCCCTATCCATACGTATGCGCACTTAGTCACGTTGAATTACACACATGCAATTTCTTTTTGTCAAGTTTTCCGCCGTGTCAATAACCTTGATTCAAGAAAATGTGGTACGAGAAACGATCAAGATGACGGGGGTCTGAAGCAGAATCAGCGAAAATCGGGGAACATCTCTATAATCCCATAACAGCGTAGTGATATGTTCTAGAACGCGTTGAGATATGGCGTGATCTTTTATACAAACAGGAAGGCGATACCGTGACCACATCACCAGCCGGCGATAAGCTTCCTAACGTCAATGGACTGCGAGACGCACAGCCGCGTCACAGCCTTGGCTATCGAGTGCAGCATCGCGCGAGAACGATAGTCGCTTCGGTCATCGCGGCGATGCTGGTGTTCTCGGGTACCGCGGCAGCTGCGACATGGCTGGATGTGAATGGCATCATCAAAAACCATTCAGTGGAGCTTATCGGCCAAGGTTCACTTGACGCCAACACGTCGATCATCGACCCAAATTCCGGCAAGCCCATCGAATTCGTACTCATCGGGCAGGATTCCCGCGACGGCGAGGAAAACCAGTCAGTCGGAGGCAATTTCGACGATGTGGTAGGCAACCATCAGGCTGATACCACGATGGTTGCGCAGATTTCCGCGGACCGCACCAAAATCAACCTGGTTTCCATTCCACGCGATTCCTTGGTGGATGTGCCTCAGTGCGAGACAACCAATGGTACGATTCCCGCGCAATACAACGTGATGTTCAATTCGATTTTCGCGAACGCATATCAGACCGGCGGTGATCTCGCTTCGGCCGCAAGCTGCACATTGAATGCAGTGAACAGCTTCACCGGATTGAACATTCAGAACTTCATCGTCGTGGATTTCGCAGGCTTGGTCAAGATGATCAACGCCGTGGGAGGCGTCGACCTGTGCATCCCGCAGGATGTCGATGATCCCTACACCAGCCTACAGCTCACCAAGGGACTGCACCATCTGGACGGATATCAGGCGACGCAGTACGCGCGAACCCGCCATGGTTTGGGAGATGGTTCCGACACGTCGCGCACAACCAGGCAGCAGTACCTCATCAAACAGTTGATGAACGAGGCGCTCAGCAAGAATCTTTTCACCGATACCGCACAGCTATATCAGCTGGCGAAATCGGCGTTGCAATCACTGTATATTTCACAAGGCATGGCTGACACCGCCGCACTTGCAGGTCTCGCCATGAGCCTCAAGGATTTCAATCTGTCCAACCTGTATTCGCAGACCGTTCCAGTGGTGTCCGCGCCGTCGGATCCGAACCGTTCGGTCTGGGCCGATGAGGCGGAGACGCTTTGGGAGAAAATGCGCATGGACAAGCCGATTTATGGTTCTGATGAGTCCGATACGAACACTGATGCCGACAGCGCAGGCAATGCCGGCGATTCCACCGATAATTCGACTGAAGGCACCGACAACACGGGTTCTCAGGAAGCCGCGCCAACACCCGATTCGGTCACTGGTCTGATCACGCAGGCCGATGGCACGCTGATCGATCCGAACACCGGCGGCACGGTCGACCCTGAAGATGGTTCCATCCATGACGCTCTTACCGGGCAGTACATCGGACTTGCCGACCGTTACCTCAACGCGACGGTTTGTGCCGTTCCCGCAAAGAACTAGACCGCTTTCACCGAATCCGTTCCTACACGGTGTAAATGGTGTAGGAACGGATTTCTTTTTGGAGGATATTTGTATGAGTGAAGAGAACGGCGGCAAGGACCCCCTGTCCGTACCACCGAGCTTCATCCCGTCCGCAGGACGGAAGAAGACGGAACCACAACCTCATAAATCCCCGGTCCCTCCGAAATCCGGCTCCCCATCGATTCCGAGTTTTTCTCCCGCCTCGCAACCGGCCCGTTCTAGCGCTTCGCATTCGGCCAGACGATCTACGCAATCGTCTTCCGCAGCTTCGTCGGGCGCACCGCAAAGCTTCCGTCCTGTCGCACGTTCCGCCAGCGGAGCACGCAAACCGGCCACGTCCTCTCCCGCATCATTCGCACCTGCTTCAGCATCGCATAATCCGAAACGTGCGGTACAACAGGTACGAGGTTCCTCCTTCATACCAGCAAGCACGCCACGAATGACTAACCAAGGCACCCCAAACCAAAACATGGCCAGCTCCGGCACATCGGCATTGCGATCCGTCGCACAAGCCGCTCGACCGCATGGAAAGCGACATATGGGAAGAACCATTCTGCTCATCTTCCTTGTCATACTCCTCGCTTTGGGATTGTCGATATTCTCCTCATGGAATTGGGTGGACGGGCAGCTCAACAAACAGTCCTGGCTGACCGACAAAGCCGATACTGCCGGCGAAAGCTGGCTGATTCTCGGTTCCGACGAGCGCGAAGGCACCATTGGCGATGCGGGAGACGTGACCGGTTTCAGAACGGACACTATTCTCGTGCTCACCAAGCCGAAATCCGGCCCGTCCTCACTGATTTCTATTCCGCGTGATTCCTTGGTGGAAATCGACCAAAGCTATATGAAAATCAATGCGGTCGCGCAACTATATAGCGGAAAACAGCTAGTCAACGAAGTTGAAGACATCACAGGGCAGAAAATCAACCATGTTACCATGGTGCAGTTCGGCGGCCTTGTCAAAGTGGTCGACGCCCTTGGCGGCGTCGAATTGTGCTACGACCAAGACGTGAATGACCCGTACTCCCAACTGAACTGGACTGCCGGTTGTCATACTGCCGACGGCACCACCGCGCTTGCGTTCTCTCGTATGCGTTATGCCGACGCGCAAGGTGATTTCGGGCGTGCGGCCCGTCAGCGCCAGGTCATCAATGCCATAGTGAAAAAAGGCGCATCCAAGAATACGCTTCTGAACTTCGGCAAGGTCAAGAAAGTCGCGGAAGCGGCGTTAAGCTCCGTGACCGTGGATGAGAAGGCTTCGACCTCATCGCTGATGCGCATGGCCTTGGCCTTCAAAAGCGCTTCTGGAGACCAAGGCATTTCGGGAAGCGTCTACTGGACCGACCCCGGCTATTACGTTGATGGCGTTGGCTCCAGCGTGCTGTTGGATGAGGAGAAGAATCTCGAATTGTTCTCCGAGCTGGCCAAAGGCACCCACAAGGCAGGCGCTGTAGGCACGCTTGCCGAACAGCAAGGCTGACATTCCGGTCGGGAGATGTGGATAACTCATCCTCCGACCACAACCATGGTTTCAGCTTGCACCCGCTCATCCGCATTGCACACTATGGCGTGTATGAAGGGCAAGAACAAACGCAAGCATACCGATGGGTTCAATGAAGACCGGCTGATGCTCATCAGCTGGGCCGCACCCGTGCTGGCGCAGCTCGTCATGCTTGTCGTGATGATCGCGCAACGACAATGGCTGTACGTGGCTATGCTCGCCCCGGGGCTTATCGGCAGCGCGATGTCGTTGGTATCCATGGCATTGCGGTCCCGTCAGAAACAGCAGTATGACGAACCTGCGGACGCCACACCGTCGAAGGTTGCGGAAACGCTAGAGCGGACCATTGACCGACCATTATTCGACGCGATGCCCCGTGTATGTTTCGAACACCTCTACGGTTTGAACGACGACATGCTGCCGTGGCGTACCATCGCACGAACGTGGCTCTCCCCCACATCCTCCTGTCTCTTAGGAATCACACAACATGGCTTGTTCCGTACGGATTTGCAACGATCAGGCCCGCACGCGATGGTTGCAGGCACCACGGGATCGGGAAAATCGGAACTGCTCATCAGCTGGTGCCTATCGCTCGCCATGCAGTATAGCCCGGACGATCTGCATTTCGTGTTTCTGGATTTCAAGGGCGGATCGACATTCAACGCCTTGGAACAGCTTCCACACACGGTTGGCAACGTTTGCGATCTTGACCTGTCCCATGCGGTCCGTGCACTGAACGCCATCGAACAGGAGCTGATTCGGCGTGAGGCTTTGGTGAGCTCCGAACGCGTCTCCCGTTTCGATCAGCTGGCCAATTCTCCGGCAAGACTGGTCGTGGTCATCGACGAGTTCCACGCGCTTCGCGACCGTCTGCCCGACTATATGCAACGGTTGAACCGTCTCGCATCGCTCGGCCGTTCCCTCGGCATGCATTTGATTGTCTGTACGCAAAATCCCATGGGCCAAGTCCATGCCGATATGAAGGCCAACATGTCGCTAAGCATATGTTTAAGGGTTACGGACCAGATGCAGTCGAACGAATTGATCGGCATACGTGACGCGGCGTTGATTCCTCCCAATATGCCTGGCGCCGCCTATTGCAATGACGGACAGCGCACCACGCCTTTCCTGTGCAGCGCGGTTCGTGATGTCGACCGGCTTATCCGCAACATCAACACAGCCGCAAGATTCCATGCTTGCAAACGCCCCGATCTCTTGTTTTCCGATCCTCTCGCCCGGCATGCGACGCAATCCGATCTGTCGACCACAACGAACCGGCCATGGAACGAAATTCCTTTCGCTCTTGCCGACGATGGCGTGCTTGTACATACCGCCGTTCTTAACGTGAGCCAACAGAACATCGCCATTATCGGCGCTTATGGCAGCGGTAAAACCAATTTGCTGCTGCATTGCGCACGTTGGCTGTACGACACAGGTCGTGCCAATATTCGTTTCACACGCAAAAGCGAGCATGGCATGGTGACGGATGACGGAAGGCCATCACCTTTGCATGAACGCACCATTTGGATTGTGGATGATGCGGACGAACCGCTCAATCCTTTTTCCACTTCGCCTGAAGCGAACGAGCTGCGGGAGGCATTGGCAAATCCCAATATCACCGTGATTGCAGCTACGGAAAAACCCACTTCCGCACTGTTGGACCGATGCCCCACCCGTGTGGCATTTCCCTGCGGAGAACGTTCCAATGATCTGATGTTAGGCATTCCCGGCGCAATTCTGGACGGATTCTCAGCGGACGACTATACCCTTCACGGTCGTGGCGTGCTCATTCAGCAAGCCAAAGCCTGCCCTATTCAATGTGTGGAATTTCAAGGTTTTTGACGATTCGTGGGATTCTTTTCGTGAAGACTCTTGAAAAGTCGCACGATTCGTGGTTATCTGAGTAACGGACTTACATGCCGTACATGGCAAGAGGAAGGCGATTATATGAGCAGTGCTTTTGACTGGCGCGCCAAGGCCGCATGCCGCGACAAGGATCCGGAGCTGTTTTTCCCAGTCGGCAACACAGGTGCCGCCTACCAGCAGATCGAAGAGGCCAAGGCCGTCTGCCGCACCTGCAAGGTGATCGATGCGTGTCTGAAATGCGCTCTCGACACCAATCAGGATTACGGTGTTTGGGGCGGTCTGAGCGAGGACGAGCGCCGCGCGCTTAAGCGTCGTGCCATGCGCGCCCGTCGTTCCCAGGCCATGCAGATGCAGATCTAAAGGTTTTTCGAAGATCCGTCATTCGCATACGCTCTGCGAATAGCAGCTTACAAAAAAGTCCGGTTGACTGCTAACAGTCTCCCGGACTTTCTTATGCCTTCCGAATCGCTTTCGCGTTCATCAGCCTTACGCCGCACGCAGCTTCATGTCAAGTACCACTCGGGTGCCGCCGCCGCGGCGAGGTTCCCAACGGACCGTACCTCCGAAATCGTTGTTGACGAACGTGCTGATGATCTGTGTGCCCAAGCCTGACCCGGAGGAACGCGCCATACCGTCATGCTCCTCATTGGCCAAGCCGGTGCCATCGTCTTCAACTACGACATTGAGGTTGTTGCCGCCACGGCCCACAGAAATCGTGATGTGCCCGTCTTTCCGGCCTTCAAAACCGTGTTCCACGGAATTGGTGATCAGCTCGGTCAGCACCAGAGACAGCGGCGTGGCATCCTGCGCCGGCATCATGCCGAATCGGCCGATGAAATCGATGTCGATGTGCTGGTCGCGCATGGTGGCCAGGTCCACAGCCATCTTCAACAGACTGGAAATGACTTTGTCGTAGTCCACGATCTCATCGGCGGTCTGACTCAAGCCTTCATGGACCATGGCGATGGTCTGCACACGGCGCTGTGCCTCTTTCAGCTCTTTCTTGACTTCTTCGGACTTGGTTTTACGTGCCTGCAGCCGTAGCAATGCGGAAACCGCCTGCAGATTGTTCTTGACGCGATGGTGGATTTCGGAAATCGTCGCATCCTTGGTCTGCAGTTCCTTTTCACGACGACGAAGCTCGGTCACATCTCGGCATAGCACGACAGCGCCAACACGGCCATTGGCATCCACCAATGGCAGCGAACGCATGGACACTGCGGACTTGTTGGCGTCAAGTTCAGAATCGACGGCAGCCTTACCACTGAGTACCAGAGGCAGGGTTTCCAGCACGGGATCGTTCTCGCGCAGCAGTTTGGTGCCGATTTCGCTCAGGTACTCCCCCTGCATGGTGCTGACCGATCCCAAACGTCGGAAGCAGCTGATGGCGTTTGGCGAAGCGTATCGCACGATGCCGTCGACGGTGAGCACGATGAAACCGTCCGCCACACGCGCATTATGACGCTGGTTCATGATCGGATTGCGGTACGGGAACTGGCCGCGCGGAATCATCTCATACAGCTGCTTGCCCGCGCTGATGCTTTCGGATTCGTAACGTCCATTCGACTCTCGGGTAGCCATGTTCGTCTCACGTACCACCAGTCCCAGCGTCTTGCCGTTGTGGCGCACCGGCGCATACACGTTGCATACCGTGGACCCACCCACCGTGCGGAGCACCGTGGAACGAAACACCGACTCGGAAACCATCGCGGCATCCAATTCAGCGCTCATCTCCTCCTCAACAACATCGCCAACGACGTCATCGGTTCTCAGGCTCATCACCGTGGATGGACGACACTGCTCGGCGATAATGTACTTGCCCTCGCCATTTTGCAAAATGAGCAACAGGTCGGCAAAACTCAGGTCGGCAATCACCTGCCAGTCAGCGACCAGATGATGCAACCATTCACGATCTTCGTCGTCGAAATCAGGGCGGGTCGTCAAGATATGTGAGAAATCAGCCATGCGTTCCATCATACGCATCACGCCAGAGGTTTTGTACGGCACGTACGCATATTAGACGCATATTATCGGAAAGGGATATTGACATATCCATGAGTTACGGTAACGTAGGTTACGGTTCCGTAACTTACAGTGGAGGCACGCAGATGGCGAAACCCACAGACGCTCAGATCGAGGAAAAACGCGCGATCATCGCAGAAGCACACGAACAGGCTCTTCAAGCCAAGGCCGATATAATTCGCGTGAAGGCACGCAGCAAGGCCGAGAACATCCGCAAGAAGGCCGATGGCAAGGCGAAAATGGCTATCGCCAAGGGCGAAGCTCGTGCCGCGAAAATAGAAGGCATCACTCCGGCGGAGATCGAACGCAAGATTCGTCTTGACGTGCATGGTCGTCCCAAACCGGCGATGCGTGGCTGGATTCATGCCGTAGCCACTCCTCTGGCGTTGGCGGCCGGCATCGTGCTGATCTGCCTGGCACACGGTACCGGTTTGAAGTGGGCGTGCGCCGTATTCATGACGTGTTCGCTGGTATTGTTCAGCAATTCCGCCTGCTACCATTTGGGCGATTGGTCACCTCGCGTTACCGACGCGCTACGACGCATCGACCATATGAATATCTTCCTGCTAATCGCAGGAACTTATACGCCGGTCTCCTTTGCACTCGAACCATTCTGGCGCAATTCAATCATCGCGGGCATGTGGATTTGCACTACCGTGGCGCTCATCATTCACGTCATCTGGATCAGCGCCCCACGCTGGCTTTACGTGATTGTGTATATTATTTTCGGTGTTTCCGGCGTGGCATTCATGGGATTGTTCTGGATTTCGCCATACGCCGGCCCGGCGGTTGTGGTGCTGTTGGCCGCAGGAGGCGCCTGCTACATCGCCGGAGCCATCGTATACGCGCTACGTAAGCCTGATCCATGGCCGAAGGTGTTCGGCTTCCATGAGATTTTTCATTGCGGCACCGTCGCCGGTTACGCATGCCACATGGTAGCGATCTACATGGTGATCGTGCAGCTATGGCCGTAAGTTCAAATCATATCTGATTGCAGTTTGACGAAATATACGACAAGGCTGGTTCATCATTGTATTCGATGAACCAGCCTTGTTATATCGCTTTATGTCGTTGGAATATCAGATTCAGCTTATGACGAACATCACTCAGGCGAGCGGCTTGGCTTCCTTGATGGTCACGGAAATCTCACGGCCGTTCGGAGCCGTGTACGACACCGTGTCTCCCGCGTGAGCGCCGTTGATGGCTGCGCCGATCGGGGATTCCGGGCTGATGATGCTGTAGTCCGTGGCGATGGACAGGTCACGCGTGCCAAGCACGTAGACCATTTCACGGCCGTTGACATCCAGTGTCACCAAAGAACCGTCGCCGACTTCACCGGCCTTGGGCGCGGTCAGAATCTTCGCGTTGCGCAGCTTGACGGTCAGTTCCTCGATGCGTCCCTGATTTACTCGCTGAGCCTCACGAGCGGCCTGATAGCCGCCGTTTTCGCTCAAATCGCCCTCGGCGCGTGCCGCGGAAACCTTGGAAAGGATTTCGTCGCGATACTCACCTTCACGCCAAGCGAGCTCTTCCTTCATCTTGTCATAAGCTTCCTGCGTCAGCAGAAGCGTTTTTTCTTCGGCCATGTTGCCTCCTTGACCTTGGAAATTACTCTATACCGCTTAGTTTCAGCGGGTGGAGATGATGTCAATCACGAACACCAGGGTGTCTTCGCCGCCGATGCCGGCCTGCGGAACGCCACGGGAACCATAGCCATACTCCGGCGGAATGGACACCACCAAGCGGGAACCGACGTTGTGACCCGGAACGGTCTGGTCCCAACCCTTGATGACCTGACCAACACCGATGCCGAAGCTGGCCGGCTGGTGACGGTCGAAGCTGGAATCGAACGGGGTGTCTTTGCCCCAGACCACACCGTGATAGTTAACGGTGACGGTGTCGCCGCGACGAACCATCGGGCCATTGCCCTCGAGCAGCTCCACAACCTTCAGACCTGCCGGAGCGGTCTCGGACGAGAATTCGATGGTCGGGCGATCGCCGAACTCGACATTGACAACGGGCATTTGAGATGCCATGGTGAACCTCCTTGAAAAGCACAATGCCACCTAGACTAGCACCAACCACCGCTAGCATTCAACGACATTGACCGCCAAACCACCTTTTGAGGTTTCTTTATACTTGGCCATCATGTCTTCGCCCGTGTCTTTCATGGTTTTGATGGCCTGATCCAAGGTCACGATATGCGTTCCATCTCCCAGCATGGCCATACGAACCGCATTGATAGCAGTATTCGCCGCCATGGCGTTGCGTTCGATGCATGGAATCTGTACTAAACCTCCCACGGGATCACAGGTCAGTCCCAGATTATGCTCGATGCCGATTTCCGCAGCGTTCTCCACTTGCTGTGGAGTACCACCCATCACCGCGCACAAACCGGCCGCAGCCATCGAACATGCCGTACCGACTTCTCCCTGGCATCCGACTTCCGCACCGGAAATGGAGGCATTGCGTTTAAACAGGTACCCTACCGCGCCTGCAGTGAGCAGGAAGGTAATAACGCCCTCTTCGTTCGCATGGTCAACGAAATGCCAGTAATAGTGAAGCACTGCCGGAATGATTCCTGCAGCACCGTTGGTCGGTGCGGTGACGATTCGCCCACCACTGGCGTTTTCCTCCGACACCGCCAAAGCGAACAAATCCACCCATGCCGCATCCGACGATTCGAGCACCGCATCCACGCGCTTCTTGTCTCGTGCAAGCACATCACTGTTCGAGGCAAGCCTCGCATACATTTTCGGCGCCCTGCGGGGCACATCCAAACCGCCAGGCAGCATGGTCTGCGACGTATGGCATCCGTGCTGCACGCAACGACGCATCACCCTCCACACGTTATTCAGTTCGCTACGAACCTGCACCGCCGACTGCATGGCCGTTTCGTTGGCCCACACAATGTCGGCAATACTCATATGGTGCTTCTCGCATAGCGCAATGAGTTCGTCGCATGACGTGAATGGATATGGCACATCCGAGCCGTCATCAAGTGAGGAATCACTTTGCTGATCGGTGAAAGACGTTCCGACCGGCGGACGCTCATGAATGCCGATCATCAGATCCTCGGCATTACCTTGCCGCACGAAGCCTCCACCGATGGAATACCAGACCTGTTCATCAACAAGATTGTTCTGCTGGTCAAATGCTTGGAAACGCATGCCATTAGGGTGCGCGGCCATGCGATGCCACACGTCCATCACCACATCATGCTCATAGTCGAAATCGATGCGATACTTACCCGCCAGCAACAGTTCCCCACTCGCCTCGCACTCATGACGAATGGTATTCACATGATCCGTATCGACGGTTTGCGGCATGTTGCCTTCCAGACCTGCCACAGTCGCACGATCGGTACCGTGTCCCAAGCCCGTCAACGCAAGAGATCCATACAGTACCGTACGCACGCGGCTCACACGGCCAAGCGTTCCCGTATGCTCAAGGGATTCGACAAATTTGCATGCCGCCACCATCGGACCAACAGTGTGTGAGGAACTTGGCCCAACGCCTATCTTGAACATTTCGAGAATACTGAACATACCAATCGCCGCCTTGCCTCTCAGGTGCCTCGCTCAGGCTGCATACAATGCACGGAACATGAGAATCATAATAATCAAACCAATGATGGCGGCCGCAACTTCCACCACCAGCATGATGATGGCCGTGGTTTTACGATTGCCGAGTTTAACGCCAAGCAACTTGGCGAACAGGAAGGCGACGAAGCCAAGAGCTGCGCCATTCAGCACAATCGCACCAATCTGGCCATTGGTGAGCACACTTTCCCCCACCATGGCAAGTACGGAATTGATGGCGGCGGAGAACACCAGCAGGCTCCACACACCGTAACCGATAAGTCCAACAATCGCATATGCGAACGGACGGAACCGCTCACGCATTTTGAGCGTAAACGATTCGGCACACCACAGCAACGCAAAGCCCACAACGAACGTGAACGCCACTGCCATGAACACCGCTTCCATAGCCCATGGAATCAACGCCAACGACGACTTCAGCAACGAGAAATACAGCGGAGAGCAAGCTAGTTCGCCTACAGCCAAAACTCCTGCGACGATAATCGCTTGGGAGAGCATCAGCGGAATTTCCGTATCGGGCTGTTCGATTACTGGCTTGATATCTTTCGACGTCATACTTTTTCCGTTCCAGTCGGCTACTTGGGGTTATCAATGCCGCCAGTGTAATAACGGATTGTTTCGTACGTGCTATCCAGCAACACATTCACAACGTCATTCAGTGCCGCCAGCGGGAATCGAACCCGCAATCCGAAGAGACCGATTTTAAGTCGGTTGCGTATACCAGTTTCGCCATGGCGGCAAGGCGTCGAACAAGCCGACGCCCAAGTTATTATGCCACGTTAACGTTCGGCAAGCAATCGCGTGCCGTAATCCAACACAATGCCATCAAGCAAACCGTGTTCGCTGGCCATGAAGGAGTCGATATGCTGACCATGGTCGGCATAGGCCGCCTCACTGACTTTGGCGAGCACACGATTCCACACCAGAGCACCACCGCCGACCACGTCAACACGACCCGGGTGAATGGTTTTATAGGTCAGGCGCTCTTCGCGCGGCATCTTAAGGAACTTGTTATCGACCGCATAAGCGTCTTCCAGCGAGCAGCTGGCACCATCCACCGCGGAATGGTCGTATTCGGTCAATCCCATGGCCAGAGCGGTCATGGTAGTCACTGTGCCAGACACGCCGATGATAGTGCGGGTTTTGCCCGCAGAAACCGTTTTGAACGCTTCATCGATATGCTCGTCGATGTCGGCAATAGCCTCTTGAATCTGTGCTTCGGTAGGTGGATCGTTCTTCAAGTGGCGTTCGGTCATGCGCACCGAGCCAATGTTCATGGAGAACGCGGCCTGCACCTGCGTGTTCGGATGGCTTACACCGTCGCCGCCAAGCACCAATTCCGTAGAGCCGCCACCCAGATCAACCACCAAATACGGAGCTTCGACGTCGCGACGAACCACGCTCGTGGCACCAAGGAAGCTTAGATCAGCCTCTTCCGTGCCGGGGATGACTTCTGGACGCACGCCGAGGATCTGCTCGATATTGTCTTCGAATTCCTCACGGTTCTCAGCATCACGAGTGGCCGAAGTGGCAACGAAACGAATGCCGTCCACCGGATGATCTTTCAGCACCTCGGCGAATTCGCGGGCAGCGTCGTAAGCACGTTCCAATGCCTCATCGGCGAAACGATGCGTCTTATCAACATCCTGACCGAGACGAATCACACGAAGGATACGCGGAACAATATCTTCAACGCCATCTTCACTGACGCGGGAGACCTTCAGACGAATCGAGTTTGTACCGCAATCAATGCCGGCAACAGTAACGGATTTCATTGCTTCTTCTTTCTGTCTGAATATGGTTCAGTCTTCATTTGCCACCGCGCAACGGCATACATTGGGGTCGAATTCATAACGAATCGCCTCCAATGCCATGTCTCCAATCGGGTTGGCGCCCTCGCCCATCACCAGCGTTTGCGCCAACAAGGCGTGCAGACACTTAACGCGAACAGGCATGCCGCCGGCACTGGTGCCTTCGATATGCTCTTCGCTGTCTTCCATGGCAACGGCGATTTCATGCCGGAACGCCAAATACAGTTCGTGCGCACGCTCGTAAGCGGCTTTCAGATCGTCATCTTCAGCCAAAAGATCGTTGTACTCCTTCATCTTGCCTTCGGCTTCGATGTGGGAGATGGCTTTCACCGCTTCCGGTCCAGTCAAATAGCAAGTGGTAGGGAAAGGCACGCCTCCCGGCAGCAGCGGACGCGTGACCACAGCCAAAGGCCTGCCGCACACGCAACGCGCTCCGACAGCCACCATGCCACGCGGGTAGCGACCCAACTGACGCTCGACCACAGCAATATCATGCTCGGTGGCAGGCTGGTCGAGAACCTTCTTCGCCAAGGTTTTGGCCTGTTCGCTGATTGTCATACCCTGTGTCACTCCTGCTGATCTCCTGATTGCTGTTGGTTGTTGTCTTGTGAAGCCTGCTGCTGGCCACCGGATTCCGGGCTTGTTCCATTCGCATCCGATTCGCCGGTTGCCGTGCTTTCGGACGTTTCCCTCGATTTCACCTCATCCGATTGGTCAGCCTGTTTGAACGAATACGCCATTTCCTTGTACCAAGGCAGTACGGTTTTCCGCGATTCGTCCGTCGTCTTCTTATCTTCTGTGGTTTCGCCGGTTACCGCTTCGGGATGTTCCACACGAATCGCCTGTTCTCCCGGAAACACGAATCCCAGACGATCCCTCGCCTGCGCCGTAACGTAGGCTTTGTCATCCCAGCGCGCGATGTCGTTTTCCAATTCCTGCTTTTGCGCTATCAACGCGGCTTCCTGCTTCTTCAAGCCATTCAATTCAGCCATATTCAACGCATAGGTGTGGAATGTCGACGCCAACTGGATAGCTCCTAAAGCCACGATAAATACCGCCACAAAGAACGCGATGGGACCAGCGCTGCCTTTTTTGGATGCTTTCTTGCGTGACTTTGAGCTCATAGCAACGAAAATACCCGTCGCGTTCGACGAGGAACACGACGGGCACTCTACATCAGCGCATATTCGATGCGCTTACGCTCACTTGGCGATGTACTTCTTGCAAGCCTTGAAAGCGCTGTAGCCAGCGTACTGAGCGGTGGAGCCGAGCTCCTCCTCGATCTCGAGCAGGCGGTTGTACTTAGCAATACGCTCGCCACGAGCCGGAGCGCCGGTCTTGATCTGGCCGGTGTTCTTTGCCACAGCCAGGTCAGAGATGGTGGTGTCCGGGGTCTCGCCGGAACGGTGGGAAACCATGGAGGTGAAGCCGTTCTTGGTGGCCAGCTCGATGGCGTCGAGGGTCTCGGTGACGGTACCGATCTGGTTCAGCTTGACCAGCAGGGAGTTGGCGGCGCCGAGCTCGATGCCCTTAGCCAGACGTGCCGGGTTGGTGACCAGCAGGTCGTCGCCGACGAACTGCAGACGATCGCCGAGCTTGGCGGTGATGGCAGCCCAGTCTTCCCAGCCTTCTTCCTGGAACGGATCCTCGATGGAAACGATCGGGTACTCGTTGATGAGGTTCTCGTAGAAGTCGAGCATGTAGCCGGCTTCGCGATCGTCACCTTCGAAGTGATACTTGCCGGTCTCCTTGTTGTAGAACTCGGAGGAAGCCACGTCGAGGGAGATGCCGATCTGCTTGCCCGGCTCGTAGCCGGCGGCGGAGATGGCGTCCATGATGTAGTTCAGGGAGTCCTTGTTGGACTTCATCTTCGGAGCGAAGCCGCCCTCGTCGCCGAGGCCAGTGGCCAGGCCTTCCTTCTTCAGGACGTTCTTCAGGGTGTGGTAGACCTCAACGCCTGCACGCAGAGCCTCGCTGTAGGTGTCGAAGCCGTACGGGGAGATCATGTACTCCTGAATGTCGGTGGCGAAGTCAGCGTGAGCGCCACCGTTCATGATGTTCATGTTCGGAACCGGCAGGATGTGGCCGTTGGTGCCGCCGATGTAGCGGTACAGCGGCTGGCCTGCGGACTCAGCGGAGGCGTACAGAGCAGCCAGGGACACGCCGAGGATGGCGTTGGCGCCCAGACGACCCTTGTTCGGGGTGCCGTCGAGCTCGATCATGACCTCATCGAGAGCGCGCTGGTCGGCAGCATCCATGCCGATGACCTTCGGAGCGATCTCTTCGTTCACGGCCTTGACGGCATTGAGAACACCCTTGCCCTGGTACACGGACTTGTCGCCATCGCGACGCTCCCAAGCCTCAGCTTCACCAGTGGAAGCACCGGACGGAACGAGGCCCAGGCCCTGAGCACCGTCTTCGGTGTCGAGAACGACCTCAACGGTCGGGTTGCCGCGGGAATCGAGAATCTGACGCGCGTAAACGCTTTCAATTACTGCCACAACTACTCCTTA
>OLPS01000216.1_pt1 | contig 78380 bp, 102 predicted proteins | sample 1673071 | NCBI WGS metagenome assembly OLPS01 (sample SAMEA3136752, study PRJEB25190) | human gut metagenome | reverse complement strand
GGGAAGAGGTTCGGATTTTTCTTGTGTGGTGGACGAACCGCAACGCCGGACGAACCCATGCGTTGAGATTTCGCCTTACAGCGTTATTTTCATTATCCCACTTCCCGGAAAAATGGTACGCTGATAAAATCCATCTGCCGCTTTGCATAATATAATTCGCTTCTACGTTCTTTATTCTTTCGGACAGAGGTTTACATTCCGTCGCCTCCACAGACAGCAAAAAATCCCCCGCCAGCTTTCCTTTCGGATTGCCAGCGGGGGATTTTTAGTTATGCAGTTTTAATGCACTGATTCGTCAGTTTGCCGTACACGTCCTCGTACAACCTTTCAGTGCAGGAATGCCGCCAGTTCATAGGCTACAATGCCGGAAATAAGCGCCGCAATGACTGCCCACCACAGCTTGTTTCCAAATGCTCCGGGGGCTTTTTCTAATTCGGTCAGGCGGTCGTCCTGCTTTTTGTTTTGAGCTGTGACGATTTCAAGGCTTTTGTTCGTTGATTCAAGTTGCTGGATTGTCAGCTTGATGTTGGTGTTCATGCCGTTCACCGCATCGGTCAGCCTTTCCAGGTCATCGAGTCGGTGGGTGTTGCTCTTGCTTCTGCTCTCAACATCCGTCAAGCGGTGTTCCAGTTCCTCGTCAGTCATATTTGTTGTCCTCCCCCGCCTTACCGAAACGGGCCACAGTTGCGGTTTCCTTGGATTTCTTTTCCATGTATGCTTCGAGTTTGCTCTTGGTGACTTTGAAAATCAGTTCAACGAAAAAGTCCAGGAACTTTTCGTTGATAGCCCAATCTAACCAGTCAGGTGTCAGATCGCGCAGGGCTTTGATAACCTGCTTCTTTTTCTCTTCGCCCATCTTCGAGCCGATCACGTTCTCTTCTGCCCAGCAAATCCATTTGTAGGCAGCCTTTGCCACGACGACGCTGTAACCCAGGCGCACCAGAGCCAGCGCGCCGATGAACACGCCGCCGACCAGGCACACGACTGCCATCCATGCAGGCATTGCAGAAATAACCATCTTGATAGCTTCCATGATATTTCCTCCGTTTCCTTTCTCTTAACCTTTCCAACGACTCTTTGCGGCGCGCACATCGACGTGCACAAAGTTGTCGTTGTAATACCGCCCGATTCCGCCCCGGTTGGGGAGCAGGGTTTCGACGTATGCGGCCAGCGTATCCACAGACACGCCAGCGATCCAGATGTCCGCAGCTTTTCCGTAGAGGTGCTGGCTGTAATGGGACGCATTCTTCTGCTTCGCATTATGCGACGCAGTACGGAACGCAGAGTTGATGTTCACCGCTTTTCCAAAGTGGGTGCGGATTTTTTGCAGGACTTCCACCAGTTCCGAATCAATAAAGATCGGATCAGAGCCATCCTTGCATCTGAACTCGCGCACCTTAAAATCCGTGGACAGCTTTTTCGTTCCGTCCTTTGCCAGCGAATAGGCGTTAATCGCCATCGTTCACATCTCCTTTCGGGCGCAGGTCTGCGCCGCAGGCTCTTGTACAGCACTCGGCAATGAGCGTGGCAAAATCCCCGCGCTCGTCGGAGGTATCAGCCCCCGCCGCTTCCAGCTTCTCAAGCAGCCTTTCGCACAGATCGGGCCAACTTCTTTTCTTCATAAGTTCCTTTCCAGATGTCCGTTTCCGGCCCGGTTGGCCTACCATACTTCTGCATGGTGTCCCGGTAGATCAGGTTCAACCGCCCGCGCAGGCTTGCGCTCTGCGTGTGCGCCAGCAGTCCTTTGATGCTGGCAACGCGGCGGTCAAAATCTTCCTTGCTCATTTCCCCGGTGGCGTACATCTCCGTTATCTTCTTGACCTCTCGCTTCAACCTTCCGACGGTGGACTTGCGTAGTTTCATGTGGGTTGCGTAAATCCGCACGCCCACAAATTCAATACCTATGCTCACCGGGCGGATGCAGGTCTTGTCATTCAGGTCAAGGAACAATTCATCCCGCAGGAATGCTTCGATCTTCTCTTTCCACTCTTGGAGCTGTTCTTTCGTTTCGGCCAGCACAATTACATCATCCATATACCGTATATAGTAGTGGATGTGCAGAACGTGCTTGGCGTATTGATCCAGCTCGTTCATGTAGATATTTGCGAAAAGCTGGCTCGTGAGATTGCCTATCGGCATACCCACGTCGTATAACCATTCTTCCGGCGGCGTGTCTTGCGGTGTTTTCCCGCGCGGCAGGCCAAAGGCTTCTGCCCGACTGTTTATCACGCTGTCCAGGAAGCGCATCAACTCCGGGTCTTTGATTCTTCTGGATAAAATTTCTAGCAGCTTGGCATGGTTTACCCGGTAGAAGAATTTGGATATATCCAGCTTTAAGTAGTACCACTTCGCGTCTGGTTTCCGGCTGACCTGCCGCATCCAGTATTGCAGGCGTTGTGCCGCTTTGTGGCTGCCCTTATCTTTCCTGCACGCATACGAATCCTCGATAAAGAGTTTGTCGTATATCGGGTTGAGGTACTGGTATAGGCTCCACTGTACGATACGATCAGGATAGCGCAGGGCCATCACCAAACGCTTCTTTGGTACGAAAACCCACAGCTTGCGGTACGGGCCGAGAATGTATGTGCCGCCCTGCATCTGCGCTTGAATCACAAACAGGTTGTGTTCAAACGCCGCAGTAAAGGCTAAAACTTCTTGGCGGTATCGCTTTCCCTTGCGGGCGTTATGGTCGGCCTCGCAGAGATATTCAAACTCCGTAATGACCGCCCATGCGTTTTGAACTGTTTTTATTTCACCTGGCATTTCTGCCTCTTTTCACCGTCGCCGTGTGTGACGTTACCGCCTCCACGGCAATTCAAAATTTTTCCGGGTTGTCTGCCCGGAATGGAAATGCGCTCCTTTAGACACACGCACCGACTATGACCCGTAGATCATAGCCCCCATATCCAGCGTGGTGTCGCCGCACATAATGTGACGTGGTGTAAAGCGGAACGGCCCCCGATGTTCCAGTTCGAATCCGCGCGGGAATTGTTGAGGTTCAAGTTGAACAGGCCAGCGTTGCCGCCATTGTTCCAGTTGCCGCCCCGATTCGGAAGCCGAGTATAGTACATTCCCATGTATGAAAATCGGCAAACCGCTTATAGCGTCTTTATGTAGCCGCCCAGCAGTTTGCCTATTTCCTCGTTGTATTTGGCCCACACCTCGTATTGGTGCATCGTAAGTGGCGGCGGGTACTTGCCCCCGTGTAACTTCTTACTCGCCGCCAGCCGTACCATTCCGCGCAGTACGTCTAGCTCCACGTCGAGATTCTGGGTCGTGGTTTTCTTAAAATATTTGCGGTCGATTTCGATACTCAGGCGATAGATCGTCAGGATGGATTTCTTCAACTCGTCTGCGAGTTCCCGGTCTTTCCGTGGAAAACTCATTGTCAACGGGTAGCCGTAGTCCACCATTTCCTCGATCTTTTCCCTAAGATGAAACGGCTCCACCTTTTTCTCGTCGTTCTTTTCTCCCGCGCCCTTTTCGGGCTTTCCCTGCTGGGGCGGCACGTCGGCTTCTTTCGGCACAGTCAACACCTCCAAAAAATCGGCGCGGCGGCCCGCTGGCCCACCGCGCTTTCTGGTTTTTATTTTTCGCTTCTGTCCTGCGCTACCGCGCAGGACGACAGCTTATCAGGATTCAGCGGGCAGCTCCACAAAAGCGGAACGGCCCCCGATGCTCCAGGCCGAACCCGCGCGGGAATTGTAGAGGTCCAAGTTGAACAGGCCAGCGTTGCCGCCACTGCCCCAGCTGCCGCCCCGACCCGGAAGCCGCTCCTCTGCGCCGTTGTTGAACCAGAAATAATCGCCGCCATAGGTGGTATCAATGCCAGTGCCAGTAAGAGCGGCATCCGGCATCAGCGCCAGCGCCATAAGCACCAGCTTTGCTGCGTCGCCCACGGCAGAACCGGCAGTAATGTCCGTGAACGAGCAGCCGCGCCCCTCGTCTTTCTGGTCGGTGATTGTGGTGTCCCACACAGCCTTGCCGGACACGACGTTCAGCTTGATGGAGCCGGAGGTCGTGCCGTTGCCGTCAGGAGTAATCAGCGCACCGTCGCTGGCGCGGATTGCTTTCCATGCTGCGCTGGAAGCAGCCGTGGACACGGAGTTGTCGGCAGCGTTGTTGTCGGCAATGATATGCAGTTCGCCCTTGTACAGACGCAGGCCAAGCAGCCACTCCCACACGTTGCCGTTCATATCCCAGATGCCGTCCATCTGGCCGTTGTGGCTCCACGGCAGCGGGCCAGTACCAGTCAGCACGCGGGCGGTCTTACCGCTGTCCTGCACGCCAGGTGCGGGGATTGCATCGTAGGTGGACTCGTTTGCGTCCTTGCCATAGTTATTATTGCCCCGCGGCTCACATCCGCGCTTGTGACACCACAGGGCAACGGCGGCCCACTCGGCCACGGTGGCCTCATGCCAGCCCGTGCCGTTTGCCTTGGTCTTGCTGGCGAACCAGTCAAAGTTCTGGCTTACGGTGGGATCTTCTGCGGGCAGGCTGTATGCGCGCTCGTTGTAAACCTTGGTCTGGTATTTACCAAAGTAGAAGCCCGCGATTTCCTTGCCGTTCACACGGAATGCCGGGTGAATGTCGGTGCTGGTGGTGGACAGAACATCACACAGGCGGAACGCAGGAATCCACACAAAGACAGACGGCATACCCTTGTCGTCCATCAGAATTTTGTTCTTGGGAAATGCGCACTGCAATGCAAATGCGGCTGCCTCGAAATTGTTTGCCATAGTCTTTTACCTCCTTACAGAATGTTGAAGTCCTCGACGCTCCACAGGCTCAAGGTCACCTTGTCGGTGTCCAGCGGCTTTGCCTTGCGCTCAATGTGAGTCTTGGGTGCGGTGTCCTCGGTGCTGTCGTTCTCGTCCGCCACTTCTTCGGCGGCCATGACCACGTTTTCGGCCTCGCCCTCAACTTCCACTTCCTCATACTCGGTCGCCGGAATCTCGACGATGGCAACATAGAAGCGGCCATCTGCGTTCTTTTCAGGCAAGTTATCGGGCTTGTCGATCAGCAGCAGGTTGCCGTCCTTGTCACCGATCACCGTCTTGGTAATATCGCTGTCGCGCTGGTACTTTGCCAGGTTCACGGTCAGTGTGCCGTCTGCAAAGTCCAGTTTCGTGCCGTTCAACTCGTACTCGATCTTCCGGCCCTCGTTCAACTCTACAACTTTCATGTTACTTCATGCCTCCTGTCACTTTCACGGTCACAACGACAGTCTTTGCGCTGCCGTCATGGGTCAGCTTGAAGCCGTTCACCAGCTTGTCGCTCACGGTAATGTCGCCCAGCCTGCCGCCGGAATAGCTTTTGACAGCCACATCCACGTCATAGTTGGTATTCTTGCGGGTGGTCGTCAGGGCCACCGCCGTTTCCTTGGTGCAGAACGGCCACGGATTGCTGTTCGCGGTCAGGGTTACTTCCTTGACCTCCGCGGCAATTTCCGACTCCACCTCCGACAAGCGGCTGTTCTGCGTGGTGTCGGTGGACTTGATGCTTGCAATGTCCGTGTCGTGGCTGTTGCTGGAAGTTTCCAGCACACCCAGCCTGCGGCCAAACCACAGCACGACGTTCTGAATGATGCGGTACGCCAGATGGATGTCGGAAATGCCGACCTCCATGTTGTTCAAGTGCGCCTGGTCGATCAACGTACCCTGCTGAATAACCTGGCCGTCCTGATCCTCCACCTGGTCTACCCAGAATGTTCTATTGTGCATAACCCGTTGTCCTCCTTTACGTTGCTTCCACCAGCGGGAACGTGAAGCGCAGGAGTCCGGCGTTCACGCTGTCGCGGGTCAGGCTCACGGTCTGGCTCCCGGCCAGTTCACCGTTGCGGTCATACACACGAACCGCCGTGATGGTGTCTTTCTGGCCGGACGACGGAGCGTTGACGTACACCACGACTGCGTTCCCGACAACCTGCTTCGAGTTGATTTCGCCGTCTTTCCATGTACTGCCGTTAAGCTGGTACTGGAAGTGGCTCACCGCCCGCAGCAGTTCTTCGCGGCGGGCTTTCAGAAAAGTATCTGTGAAAAAAGCCATGCTCTTTCTCCTTTCCCTGCATAATAAAAGCCCCTGTCCGGGGCGGTTGCAGCGTTACTTGTTACACTTTGCTCTGCCGCAGACGCGGGGCTTTACCTTGAACGCCTCCACCTTTACGGCGTTCGATACCGTAGCGGCGGAACTTGCGCCCAGCGTGGCCGCCTGCGGCTTCTCGCCAGTTGCCGTGCCGTCGCCGGATTCCGCCGGGTGGATTTTGTAAGCGTCCATCTGCGGCGTAGCATCCAGCGTTTGTCCGCCGCTCCATCCCTTTGTGCTGATCCGGGGGATTGTACCCGTGATCTTCGGGCTGTCCAGGAATGCTTCTGCCTGTCCGCCGACGTTCAGCAGACCATTGGACGACCAGCCCAACGTGCTGGGCCGCCAGTATGTGCCGCAGATCGTTGCGCCGCAGATAGGCACTTTGTATGCCATGCACTCCACCTGCGCACCAATGGAAATTCCGTGCCGCACCATGTAGCTGATATGCTCAAGGTGAGCTGTCAGGCGTTTGGTGTAGCCCAGCAAATCCTCCATTTCGTCGATGGTGTGATACTGCGCCGGGGCATCGGTGATGTTCACGTTCAGTCGCCAGAATCCGGGAGTGCCGCCGTAGTCGAACCACTCTTCCACTTCGGAATCCGGGTAAGTCACGCTGACCTGTTCCCGGACAGCCTTTACCGTTCCGGCGTACCGCTGAATTTCAATGGCTGTCTTGATGATTCTGCGTTTCGTTTCCAAGTCGGCAGCGGAATCGTACCACTCGACTTTGAGGTATACTGCCATCTGGTCGAGTGTTTCCTCGGAGCAGCTATCCACTTCGGAGAACGTCACGCCAGCGTCAAGGCAATCCAGCACCCGGCCCTGTAACTCGGCGTAGACTTCGGACAAAACCTGCACCCAAGGCTGGGCGGCGACGATCTTAGGCACGCCGTCGGTTATCCTAGCCTCGCGGAGTTTAATCATCCTCGACACCTCCATAGACGACCGTTGGCTGGCCGCTCAACTTCGGAATCTGCACGAGTGCCTTTTCCTTGTCTGCGCCGCTCTCCACCACCTTGAAAGCAGGTTCCCGCATTTCCACGCGCTTCACGCCCGCGGCGCGCAGACGGTAGATCAACTCCATCGGGTTGATGTCCCGGCCAATGGAGCGTTGCCAGTCCTGGTACTCCTGCACCGCCTGTGCCACATTCTGCTGCACGATGTCGGCGTTCTTCTTCGAGCTGGCCCCGATGTAGTAGGTGAAGTCAATGCTGTACTCCACCTCTTCCGGGGCCTTGCAGATCACAAGGTCTGTCATTGGGCGACGGGCCTCATTCATCATAAAGGTTTCCATTTCGGAAATGTCCTTTTCGCTCGGCATCTTTCCGCCCGTGAGCATGAAGTAGATGTACGCCGTGCAAGGCTGGCTTCTCGGAGAAATCGCAATGGCATTTTCAATGTCAGAGCGAAAACTCATAGCCCAGAACTCGTAGGCATCACGCGGGCCTGCGCAACTGTACGTCGTGGGGGACAGCCAGATTCTACGGGTCAGGCTGTCGTCGCTCTCTACATCTGCGCCGCCGCTGCTGGTGTCAATGTTCACAGCACCAGCCACAAACGGGATTGCGTCTACCAGCGTATCAATAACGCCCGGTGGAATGCCGTTGCTTTCCGCGCCGACTTCTTCCGCCTTTGCCAGCACATCAACGCTCGTTTCGCCAATGTCGATCTGGGCGTATTCCGTTGTGGCAAAATAAATACCCGCACCAGTTCGGATGCGGGTTCCCTGCGGAATCATTGCCACGCTCTTCTGCGCCGCCGACAAGGTAAAGCGGATCGTCACCGTTGCGTATGTTGCCGGGTTTCTTTTCACGCCGAAAGGCAAGCCGATGTTGTCCAACTGCGCGCCCTCTGCCGATTTCAGCATAGCGGCCAGTGCGCGCCGCTCCGCCACCTGCATAGCCATGTAGTACAGCATAGCCATGCTTTTAAGGGTCAGCGTCAGCGGGTCACTGTCGTACAGCGGCGGTGCCTTGGCATAAACCTTTTTGTAGTTCTCGGTGTAGATGTCCATAACAAGGTCACGCGCACCTTGCAGGGTGAGATTTCCTGTTACGCTGTACTCCGGGATGTCTGCAAACTCTGTGATATTAGACAATTTTCACCACCACCTTTGGCCGGATATATCCTTTCTTGCCGTCCTGTTCGCTATAATCAACCTGCTGTACCTGCGCGTGCTGTTCGTAGCGCGCCGTCTTTCGGGTGATCTCCGCGGTCAAGAGGGCTTCCGCCGCTTCCGCCGGGAGGCTCAAGCAGGAAATGTCCAGGCCAAACTCCCGGTCAAGTGCCTGTTCTCCCACTCGGCTTCCGTACAGCGTTATGAGGCGATTGTATACGTCGCGGTCTTGGTCGCCATCGGACGGCTCAACTTCAACTTCGATGTCGCCCAGCAGCAAGTTGTTCAGTTCGTCACTCATACATACTCCTTTAGGGTCAGCGTCACCTTGCAGGACTTGAGGCCCCAGAATCTATGTACCACGTCCCAGGTGTCCGACATTTTCTCGAACTTGAACGGATAGCGGGAAAGCGGCCTGTTGTTGATTATGAAGTAGTCAACAGCGCCAGCCTCGCACAATTCCTGCAAAGCGTTCAGCACCTTGCGCGGGTTTACTCCGAACTGTGAATTAAGCAGCAACTCGAACTGGTACTCTTTGAGTCCCGGCCCTACATACTCGCTCTTTTCCTTTCCGCCAATCACGCTATGGGCGGCCCAGTTGCTCGACGTGGAGCCGTTGATATTGTCCGGCGTTACGACGCGCCAGCTCGACACTGTGAATACCAGCCCTGCAAAGCTGCCAATTCCGCCCCATGCCATAGAACCACCTCCCGATTACTGCGGCTTCCCTGTAACGCCAGCCACGGTATACGGGCCAGCAGTTGCGCCGCCGTCGTGGCCGTGGAGGTGATTTACAAGGCTTATGCCGTTTATCTTGCAATCTCCGCTCCCGCCGCTGATGTTCACGGTGGAGCCTTTGATTTCAACGTCCGTTCCCTCGATTTTGATAGTGCCGCTCTGCGTCAGCGTGACGGTAGAGCCACCGACTATGAATTTCAGATCACCGCCGATTTTGTGGGTTGCGTTCTTACCGACCGTTTCCGTCGTATTTCCGTCGATCTTTTCTTCATAGTTGCCGCTTTTTCCGTCATAGCTTTCGTAGGCCACGCCCTGCTTGTCGTTGTAGTCGTAACGATACAGGCCCTCCTTTCCGCCGGGGGGCTTGTTGTCGTCGTTCCAAAAGGTTCCGATGCACGTCCCCATTTCCTGATCTGCGGAGTTGTGCAGGACGCACGCCATCTGCCCAACAACAGGCATCCGATACAGGTTGTTCGACACCATGCAGATTTCATCCGTTACGGAATCGTCGCGGTCTTTGTAGGCAACCTCTATCGTTCCCTTGTCGTAGTTGACCTTGGAAACCTCACCAACGCGGATCACGCTCTGCATATAGATCAGCCTCCCACTCTGCTTCCTGCGTATTCGTTCGTGAGGCCGCCGGAGTTATCCAGCGGTCGGGTGATACTATCAAGATAATACTTCCCGTCCATCTTTCCGTACCCCTGAATGTTCACGCACTGTGTTGCGTGGATATTCAAGTCGCCCATCGTCTTGAACGACACGGTGGTATTGGAATGATTCTTCATGGCAATAGCTGCTTCGAGCTGTCGTTTCGCGTCGGCCTCGCTGGACGCATACTGGTTTAGTTTCAACATCCTGTCACCGCTGCCGACCGTGACTTTGATGTTTACTTTTTTCCTCTGGTTGGTGTATGTGAACACGCCGCCTGTGTATGTTCCGGCCAATGTTGTGTTCCAGGAAAAGGAACCCGGTACAATGTCCGCCGGGGTGAATGTCCTTACGGCATCCTTTTGTTTGTATTTCTCGCGGTCGAAAATCCAAATCTTCCCCATGTACACTTTCAGGATCAGGCCGTAGGTTTCGCACAGGCTCTTGAGGAAAGCACTGTCGTTGTCGTCCTGTTCCTTGATGGTAATGTCCACATCTTCGGCATCCATCGAGCATTGCAGGCTGTTGCGCTCCGCAATGGTCGAGGCAATGCGCTGGATGGATGTGTTCTTCCAGACCTGTTCTCGGTTTCTCTCGTGGAAGCCCGTATCGCTTGGCCGCGCCACCGCGCCGATTGTCAGCACGTCCGGGCAGCCTGTGAAGCCCAAGTCATCCACCACCAAAACGCCGCAGTCCAGTTCTGCACTGTCGCCCTGCACGATCCAGTTTTTCGTGCAGAGCTTCGGATGCAGCTTTGCGGCAATGTCCGGCATCCACCCATTTTTCCATTTCACGTTGCTGGCGTTCACCTTGATGGAAAGGCTATCAGAAGAATCCGATCCGCTGTCCGTAAAAGTGAAACTCTCCACATCGTTCTTAATGTCAGCGGTCATATCGTTGTCGTTGTATTCGACTGACAGGAACGCTTGGCGTGGTAAGAACACGTCGATCACCTCACTTCTTCCAAGGCGGCAGGTTTTCAACCTCCGTCTTTACCGTGACTTCCGGGGTGACAAGCTGCACCCCGGAATCAAACTGGTAAACGTCGTTGTACTCTCTGTTGGCGGCCATCAGCACGTCCGCCCGCATTTCGTCGTCATAGACGATCTTTGCGATTCCGTCCCATGTGTCGCCGCTTTTGGTAACGTACATAGAACCGCCTCCTTATGCGTACTTCGTGCGCTGTTCTCTGCGCTGCTCTTCCTTGATTTCCTGCTTAATCTCGGCCTTGAACTTCTCGAACTGTTCACGCATGATCTGCTCGATCTCTGCGCGGTCAGCCTTTCCGTAGGCTGTGATCTGCGGGGAGAATACAAACTGCATCCCGTCGCCGTCGCCCCCGCCGGAGGTTCTGGAACTTCTGTATGCAGCCTGCGGAATCTCGCTCAACTCTGTTGTGCCTGCATCACGCGGCGGCAGGACGTAAAGGGGGACTCCCGTGTCTGTTAGAACACCGTTTCCCCAGCTCGAAAGCACCGTCCCGCCGTTGTAGGTTTTCGCCGCTTCGGTCATGAGCGACGTTGCCTCGTTGTCGCCAAGGTACTTTTTCAGCACGATGGGGGCCACGTCTGCGGCAATACTGGTGGCGGCCAAGGCCAAGGAGCCGTCTCCCGCCATAGAGTTATTCGTCACGCTCCACAGCAGCGAGGCCGCGTCGCCCGCCGTGCGGATTCCGTTGGAGCGCAGGGCATATTCGCCATACGCCTTGCTAAAGTCGATCAGGTTGTCCAGCTTCTCGCGGCTACCATCGGTAAACCCGCCGTTGGCAAAGTAGGACACGTTCTGCGGCCCGATGGCACGGGTCGCATCCTCCCCGGTCACGCCCAGCATCCGGCCTGCCCGTACCCAGTGATTCACGTTTTCATCGTGAACGCTACGCTTGAAGCTTATAACCGCCTCCGTCCCGGCCTCACCTGCGATACTGACACCGTGGGTGAAGCCGCCGTTGGCAAACGCCGGGGCCGGAACTTCCGCGAGGCTAAAGCCCCATTCCTTGCCCGCGATACCCTCCGGCAGAGAAATGCCGAGGATTTTTGTCGGCATCTTGATGTGGATTTTGTTCAGTGCGCGGATGATGGTATTTACCACGGAAACGCCGATGGAAGCAATGCCCTTTATCAGCCCGATGATTCCCTGGATCACAGGCTCGATTACAGGCAGGAGATTGTGAATCACATCCACGATCACCTTAATTGCGTTTACCAGCGTCGTTCCCACCAGGTCGATAATCGTACCGATCAGCGGGGCCACCGCTGGGAACAATTCATTCACCACAAAGCTCATCACATCGGCCAGCAGAGGCTTGATGTGATTTACGCCCAGGTCTACGACCTGGCTTACCAGCCCTGTCACAGACTGGATAATGGGAATGGCCGCCCCGAACGCTTGGCCGAGGTCTACGCCAAACATACTTTTCCCGCTCAGCTTCTCCTGAATGTTCAGCAGGTTGTCCAGCGAGAAAGCATTTTTAATTCCGTCACCGATTTTCTTGACATCTGCAAAGAATGTATTGAAAATCGTCAACCCGGTCGGGCCAAAAACTTTCAATACGATCTGCTGAATATCCGCGAAATGGTCTCCCAGCAGGGACACCACCGCAATGATACCGCCGATTCCAGCGATCACCGGGCCGAACGTAGAGAGCAAGCCGCCGAAGATGTTTGCGCCGCCGCGCAGGAGCGGCGAGGCCACAGCCTTTCCCAAGCCGAATGCCTTTCCTCCAAAATCCGTTACCGCTGGGGCGGCTGTCTTGATAAAGTTCTTTGCACTCGTCAGGGTTTGTCCCGGCTTTGTCTGCCCAAAGATGTATCCCATCTGGGCGAGTGCCGCCTTTCCGCTTAGTCCCTGTGTGCTGTTCGCCATTCGATAGATGGTTCTTCCAAGCCCAGTGCCATTTGCAAAGTTTATTTTCGACAGGAATCCAACGCCAGCTTTCGCGGCATTTCCAGGTATCGCGCCAAGCACCGAAGCCGTAGCGCCGCCGAAGCTTTTTAATCCTCCGGCCAGCTTTGCAACATCAATACCATTCGGCCCGATGATTCCCGTGAAAATCTGCTTTGCAACACCGCCAACTCCCGATGCAATTTTCGTCTTTCCGAAGTCGGATGCGGCAGACACAACGCCGTTGAGGTATGGGAACTTCTGCAAAACGGTCTGTCCGTTTTCAGTTGCGCCCAAGACGCTTTTCACAAAATCGAGTTTGGATTTTCCCAAGTCTTTTCCGTTGTTGTGCGTCAGTCCCCTAAAGTTTTTGAGTGTCGCCCACAGGCCGATGCCTGCTCCGTTCGCTCTTTGAAGCAGTGTCGGTTTCGGATTTGCCGCCGATGGCAAGCCTGCCATATCTGCGCCATACTTCATGCCGCTGGCTATGGTGTATGCTCCCTTTAGGAATCCGCCACCACCAGAGGCTACACCGCTTACGACCTTTGTTACATTGCTGACCCCCCGCACGATTTGCGGAGCTGCGGACATAACTGCGAATGTTGCAGCCGTTCCGCCGATAGCCTTTGCAACTGTCGTGCTGTTGTCATAGTTTCCGTTCTCGCTCTTTACGTTGATAAACTCAAAGAATTTCTTCACGATCTGCCAGAGCGATTCCAGCGCGCCGCCCAGGGCAGAAATTCCGTTTTGAGCAAGCTGTGCAAGCTGGCCTGTTACGCCAGCAATCAGTGGAGCGTTTGCCTCGACTTCTTTTGCAAACCCAACAAACCAGTCTGCGCCCTGTTTTACCACAGGGAGGAACGCTTCACCGAACGACTCCCGCAGATTGCGCCACGCATTATGTGCAAGCTGGATGGAGTTCTCTGCCGTATCGCTACGAGTCAGATACTCGTTTTCCATGCTACCTTGCCAAACGTATTGTCCGTTCTCGTCCTTTGTTTTGATCCAATCAAGATTTTGTTCCAGCATCGGAATGTTCTGTGCTATTTTCGTTGCGGACTCAACAGCACGTTTTCCGAAATACTGTCCCATCAAACTGATCTGCTGTTCCTGCGGAAGAACTTTGATGCGAGAGAAAAAGTCCTCGATTGCTTCAATGGAGTTATCCTGCATACTCTTTGCAAATTCCACAGGGTCTAGGCCCAGCTTTGCCATAACGCCCGCTTCGCTCTTCGTGGCCGCGCTGCCCGCCGTCCACTTCAAGAACATATTGCGCAGGCTGGTTGCGGCGGAGTCGTCGTCAACGCCCGTCGCCACCAGAACGTCTGCCATTGCGGCAACGGAACTGGTATTAACACCAGCCATTCCGCCCAAACTTCCAACGCGGGTTACAATTCCCGCCAGATCGGCGGCGGTGGCATTCGTGTTGTTTGACAGGTAGTTTAACTGATCTGCCAAATTCACGATTTCATTTTCCGCCAAGTTGAATGCCTGCTTCCACGTCGCCATCCATTCGCCGGACTGCTTTGCGTCGGAGTCAAAGGCAATCGCCATCTTTGCGGCATCCGCTGTGTAGTCGAGGATTTCCGGGGTAGAGGTAACGCCGCTCTGACCAAACGCAGCAGCAATAGCACCAGCATCCTCAAACTCCATAGGAATCAGGGTTGTCATATCTTTTAGCCCGGATTTCATTTCGTCGTAATGCACAGTGAAATTGCCGTTGTCGTCTTTCAGTTCATCGACCACCTTTGCCACTTCTGCCATCGTGCTTTCGTACTTCATGGCATCTTTTGTGGCATCTGCAAAGAACTTCGTCGTGCCAACTGCAAGCCCGGTCATTGCACCGAGTCCAATTTTTCCGACGTTGCTTATCGTCTTTGCCAGCTGGCCGATCTGGCCGTTTGCGCTTTTTACGGCCTGCGCCAACGAGTTGTCAACTCGTCCGCCAATCAGGATAGAAAGTTCTAGTTCCTGATTTTTCGCCATTCCTCCGCCACCTCCTCGTTAATCTCCACCATTTCACGCACAGGGAGGTTGAGGTAAAAGTCTGCTCCCGTGTGCGTGACGGAGGCCAAACCTACCGCCGCCTTTCTGATTTCTTTGTAACCGCCTTTTACTCGAAAAAATCCTTATCGTTCACCGCATTTTTCAGGGGCATAGCCTCGCACAGAGGCAGACCCAGGAAGAACTTCACGTCCTTGCCAGTCGCCATGCTTGCCATCAGGCAGCAGTAGTAGTAGTTACTGGTGCGCTCGATGGCACGAATGTCCTCTTCCTCCATGCGGTTCTCTGCCTGCCGGATGTTCATGCCCGTAAGGCTGCCCACGCCGGAGAGGTCAACTTCGGTGTGGGTTTCGCCCTTGTAGAGATAGGGCTTGTGCAGGTGCAGAATGTGGGGGCGGGTGTCGCTCTCGTCTTTCTGTGCAGGGACAGTGATCGCGCCCTGCACCATCTGGCGTACCTTTTTGCTTGCGCCGATGGGCAGGAGTTTGAAAAACTCAATGGGCAGGTCGGTTGCCTTGGCTGCCAGCTCGTCGGTGTAGGCGGTGGAGGTTTCGGGCATCACCATTGCGGCCAGTTCGCCGTCGCCCGTCAGCTTCTTCACGGTCAGCACCGCATCCTCGATAGTCAGCTTGTCCAGGCCGGACAGGTTGATTTCGGAATATTCCTCGTCGTCGAACTTGTACGGCTTTGCCAGCTTCACCAGCTTATCGTTGGTCTGTTCTGCGGCGGGTGCGGTCTGCTCGGTAACTTCCTGCTCAACTGCGGTAGAAACATTCTTTTCCATGGTGTTTTTCCTTTCTCTGCATACAAAAAATTGACCGCCCCGATTCTTTTCCGGGGCGGTCATGCCGTTTGCTTTTTAGATCAGCGCGCTCACATCCGCCAGCATATCCTCGCCGTTGACGCGATAAATGCCGTTGAGCTTGTCGATCTCGATAATCTGCTGGCCGTCGTTCTCGATCATCAGGTAGGTGAGTTCCAGCTTCACCTTTGCGTCCATGCCCTCACCGGGCTTGATCTTACCGGGGGTGAACTCCTTGACGCGGCCCACCTCAACGATGCGCAGACCCTTGTAGGCATAACCGAGGTTCTTGTCCACGGCCTGCTGGGCGGCGCGAATGGTAAGGTTTACCTGCCGCTTCGGGGATAGCATATCCACGAAAGAAGAGTAGATCAGGTTGAACGTGATCTCCTGTTCGATGGATTCAAACTGGCCGATGTTCGGGGCGGAAATCTTGCCGAGGATGCCAGTGCCGGAAACGTCGATAGTTTCCGAGGTGATGGTCGGCATAGAAATCTCGCTGGTAACGCCGATTGCCTTATTGCCGTTGATGTAGGTGTTATAGGAGTTGACGACCTCCGGGGTCAGGTTAGTGTCGAGTGCCATAGTCTTTTACCTCCTTGCGCTGCTTACTGGGACAGGGCGGTGGACAGCGCATCCGGGTCAAACTCGACCAGTTCCTCGATGTCCTCCGCAGGGCCAAACGGGGTCATGTACTTGTGGAAAGTAATGCAGCCGTTCAGCAGGTTGGTGGTCGGGTTCTCCGACTCAAGGTATTTCAGCTCATAGCGGGCGCAGATGCCGCGGGAGACAAAGCTGTTGCCGCGGACGTTCTCGCTGTCCACCAGGGCCTCGATCAGACGCTTATTTGCTGGGCTGTCCACTTTCTGAAAATACGTCTGAATGAACGTGTTGTCGTCCCAGCAGAAGAAGCGGCGGACGCTAAACCATCTGTCCTTGGGGTCGGTGTTGCCAGGGTAGCAAGCAGTGTTGTTGCCCCACAGGCGGAAGCCGTTGATGTTCAGCCAGGTTGCCACGCCAAAGCTGTTCACGACGTTGGCCTGCTCCTGATCGAGCAGCACTTCCGTGCCGTCTTTCAGACAGGCGGCGGAGATCGGGACGGTCTTGTTGGACGGGCTGACGTTCGGGATGTCGCCGTTATCTGCGTCGGTCGCCACGGTCACGGCGGCGGCCATTGCAGAGCCAGCGTAGATAGCGTCGCCCACCTTTGCGTACAGCCACACGGCGTAGCAATTTGCGCTGGTGACGGCCTGCTTCTCTTTCTGCTGCTTCACATCGTCGTACTTGGTTGCGCCCGCGGAAGAGCTGTCGATGTCCACGATGCAGACGCAGTTGAACACACCGTTGATGTGGGTGGTCTTTGCCTGCAAGCCAGCGGACACGATGGCGTTCTCCGACCAGCCGGGAGCGATCAGAATACCCGGAACCATGTTCAGCTTCGGGAAGATCATGCGGATGCACTCCATGCCGGACTCAACGCCAGCGGCGGAAACTGCGCCCACAATGTCCGCCGGGGTGACTGCGGACGGATCGATCTGAACGCCGCTCACGGTCAGGCTGGTTGCGGACTTGCCCGCGCCGCCGGGGATAACAACGATATTGACGTAGCCGTTATCGTCAAACGCCGCAGTGTAGTCAGTGCCAGCGGTCAGCGTTGCGGATGCCGCCTTGACGACCAGCTTGTCCAGCAGCACACCTTTCTCTTCCAGAACGGCAACTCCACTGTTGATCTGCACGGTCTTTTCGGTCAGGTTCTTCTTGTGCTTGTTGGGATCAAGCACGTTGATAAGAACCATCGGTGCGACTTTCTTGACCTTAAAACTTGCGCCCATGCTCTGGCAGAGGGTGTAGTTTTCGTAGTCGTCGCTGTAACCAACTGCCGCAGTTGCGCCATCCAGCGTGTTTGCCAGCATGGGAACATTGGTGCAGTGGTAGGGGTCGCTTGCCTGGTTGACAGGTGCAGTGCCGATTACGACCTGCAATCCTGCCGTGGCAACGACCGGGGCAACCAGGCTGGTTGCCTGCTCATTGGTATATACGCCATGCTTATATGCCATGATTTTTTACCTCCTTACTCAATGGCCGCTTTCACGGCGGTAAAAAGAATACCCGCTGCGCTCTTGGGATTTTCCAGAGCTTTGCGGGTATCGCTGAACTGTTCGATGGGAACCAACAGGCCCTTTGCCATCGGAACCGTTTCAAGGAAGCGGTTCATCATATCCGGCAGCATATCGCCGTCGGCGTACACCGTGTACTGTTTCACGGTGTTCTTCACGGTCGGGCCGCAGTAAACGACAGGGCCAGTTGCCTTAACCTCTGCGGCGTTCTCTGCCTGCTCGGCCTGTTTTGCTTTTGCAGTGCTCATGTGAGTGCCTCCACTTCCGGGTTGTTTTCTCTGCTCATGCTTGGGCCTGTAACGTCCATCTGAACAGTAGAGAAATAATACGGTTTTGTATCGTCCTGCTGAATTACGCAGGTAATCGGCATTAAGACGTTGAAGTAATCTCCAAAGACGTTGTACACTTTGAAATGCTGACTAATATCCTGCATGATGTTGTACAAATCCAGAAGAGCCGGTGCCTTTTTTAGTTTCTCGATCTCTTCCTTGCTTCGCGCAGGGGTTTGGTATGTACAGATAACCATGCTCATGTCAATCATTTCCGGCTCTTCTATGTCGGTGCTCCACCCGGCTGCTTTCACAAGCACGAATGGGGCAGCGGCGGCCAGTGTGTCCACATCCTCGTCGTTACCGTTATCGTCCGGGAACTCGAACTCAAAAAACTTCAGCTGCTTGTTCCCGCCCTGGCCGCTGAATGTTTTCCCCTCAAAGAGTTTTTCTAACTCCTTGCGCAGAACTTTTACTGCATCAATGGGAGTGTAGTTCGTCGGTTTGCTCACTTCTTCTTACCTCCTGCCTGCATCAAGATTTTTTCAACCTCGTGCCGCAAGCGATCCTGCAAGATGATCTCGCTTTCCGGCTCTACTTCTTCCCGCCACACGGTACTGTGCATGGAACTTGCAGACGGCGCAGACATGGTGTAAAGATACTCGACAATGCCGTTTTTGCTCTTCCACCGTGTCGGCTTCGGATGTTTTGCAGGCTTACCGATGATTCTTTGCACCATGCCAACGTGCGTGCTTCCGTCGCTGTTTTTGAATCGAACAAGGAAGCCTTTACTTCCTTGCCCAAGCAACGTCTTACCACCCGTCAGCGGTTCCATTGTGGATTTTTTCAGGACTTTGCCTGTGTGGTACTCCGGCGAATGCACCCAGTTTCCGCCCATATTGGGCGTAGTTGGATTCGATTTGAAATCCGCCAGATCGTTTCTTCGACTTTTGATGAAAATTTCTGCGGTCGGATTCTGTATCGTTGCGCGGTTTCGGAGTTTCAGTTGGTTTAGGTGGCGGCGGCCCGCCGTGCTTACGGCGTATCGGAGTTTCGCTTGCCGGATCATCATGTTTTTTGCGCGGGTCGCCGTTTGGTTCACCGCGTTTTTCATGGCTCTAGGAGCCTTGTCCTTTGCGTCGCCCAGTGCCTTTTCTACTTCGTAGATGTTCGGCACAGATACGTCATAGATTGCCTTCGCCATTACTGCCGCACCCTCTCAAGTTCCACCAGGTACAACCCGTGCTCCGTCTGGCAACTTCTGATCGTGTAGCAGATTCCGTCGTACTCCATCAGCTTTCCAACCTTTGGGGCCGCGCCGTAATCTTCCTTACGAATGAAGAACTGCTTTGTGGACAGGTAAAGTCCCTGGTCAAAGTTCTGCTTTGCTCCTGCTTCCCAGTGTGCCTTACGTTCCTTGAGGGTCATTTCATACGGCACAACGTCAAACGGCTTCCCGTCGATTTTGTGCTGCTCCACAAACTCCTGAAAGAACACAGAGTCAATGTCCGCAAGGGCTTCTTCCAGAAAATCCGTCATGCGCTCCACCGCCTTTCTTTACGCGGTGGCCGCTTTGTTCTTTCTGGTGCGCTTTGCCGCCGGGGCGTTTTTCTGCGGCTCGATCTCCGGCTGTGCTTCCGGCTGACAGACCGCAACGCCCAGGGCGGCCAGACGGTCAGCTTCATCATCCGGCAGGCAAACAAATTCCCCCGCCCGAATCAACCGGGTGGGGGAGCCTGCCTTTTCACGGTAGCCGTAGCCGCCGGACGTGATCTGAACAGTTTTCATGCCGTTGCTCCTTTCTCACTTACTGCACAACATCTGCTGCGTAGATGTAGGGGCAGTAGCTCTTGGGTGCGGCCAGCGGGCGGCAGCCCAGACGGAGTTTGCGGCTGTCCTCGGCCTGATCCACGACCAGCTTTGCCACGCGCTTTGCGGCATAGGTGGTGTAGTCGATCTGGCCGTAGTCCATCTGGGTGATGGAGCCGTACATCATGTGGCCGCAGTCGGGAGCAGTAACCATAGCTGCGGTCTTGGGGAAGAAGCTGGCGACCTGGCCGTTCTCGTCCTCGTAGGTTTCGTCCACAGAGAACACGTTCAGCATGAAGCCGCCGAAGTTCAGAACGCCCATGAACACCACGCCGTCGTACTGGGTGAGCTGCTGGCGAATCTCGCCAACGATAATACCGCTGTTCTTGTCGAGAAGCTGGCGGGTCTTTTCGTCGGCCAGGATATAGTCGGCAGCATCAGTACCCAGAATCAGGTCTTTTGCAGGCAGGCCGCGGTAAGAGAGCATCCGGCACATAGCCTTGATGTCTGCCCAGAAATCACCGCCAGTTTCGTTCCACTTCTTTGCGGCAGTGTAGGTATGGTCGCTCTGGTTGTCGTAGAAGCGCACGATCTTCTTGTCGCCCTTGGTCTTGCCGTCGATCATTTCCTGCATAGTGCAGCCGTTGGAGATCATGGTCTGTGCAGCCATCCATTCCTCGGTGCCTGCAATGCGGTTTTCCATGTCGTTCATGTCATCTGCCAGCAGACGAGCGGCGCGCTGTGCTTCGTCCATGCCCGGATACAGAGCCTCACCAAAGCCGCGCTTCTTCAGCTCGTCCATAGTCAGCACGCGGGACGGCGCAATGTACGCAGGCTGGTAGGAGTGAACCTCATAGCCGCGGCGCGCAATGGGAATGTCATGTACGTCGGGGGCAACGAAAGCGGCCAGCTTACGGTCTCCCTTGCGGTACTCGGTCAGCACCTCGTCGGCCTTGAAAATATCGCCTGCCCCGGTGGGGAAATAGCGGTCTTTGAAGAAGCCACGCTTCGGCACGATCTCTTCCGTGATGGCCTGAAGAATGACGTTATCAAAGAAGTTCAGCAGAATTGCCATAGTAAACGTCCTCCTGTTACATTTCGATGATGGGCAGGAGCGCAATGTCGCGCATACGCAGAGCGTCCTTGTCCGCCTCGGTCATGGTGTAGCTGTCCTTTACGGTCAGCTTTTCCGGGTTGAAGCAGCCTGCCAGGTAGACCACGACAGTTTCATCGTCGGTAGTACCCACAGTCACGTCCTGCACCAGAATGCAGTCCGCGGTCAGCGTATCGCCAGAAGTAGCAGTGCTGCCCAGGATGTACAGCTTGCCGTCCTTTGCGCTCTTGGCAAACACAGTGCCGCGAACATAGGTCGTCTCTGCCGCGCCTTTGGCGATCACGCCGGGGCCGACGCGCTTCTTCGGGTTGAGACCAACGATCAGGCCGTCGTACTCAACCTCGCCCAGCTTCTCGTTCAGCATCTTTTCAGCCATAACTTAGCCCTCCTTCTTGGGGTGCAGCAGGTTCTTCACCATTGCCCGCTTCTCGGCATCGGTCTGGTTCTGGTTCTTAGTGCCAGTACCAGCCACGCCGTCTGGGGCTGCGCCGCCAACACTGTTTGCGCCGCTGGTGTTTGCATCATCTGCGGTATCTTCCAGCAGCTTGCGGTGATTCTTCTTTGCGTCAACCGCCGCACGGTACGCAAGCTGCTCCGCAGAGCAGGCGTTCTCGCCGTACTTTGCCTCCGCCACCATGTTTGCCGGAATCGTTTCTGCGATCTCGTCAATGGCGGCAAGGCGTTCACGCTCGGCTTTCTGTGCGGCTGCGCGCTCACTGTCCACGATCTCTTTCACGAGGTCGGGGCAGCCATTGCGCAGTTCGTCCACGTTCTTGAACTCCATGTCGTTCCCTCCGTTGTTTTCTCCCGACGGTTCCGCCGGGTCGTTGTTATTTACAAAACCGTCGTCGTTGTCAGGTACGACCACGGCGCGGTTTCGCACAAATTCAGGTGCGCTATCAAAAGTGCCTGGGACGGCCACGCTGTTTACGAACAGCACGCCGTTCCTGTTTTCGATTTTTGCGGTCTGGTTGCCCTCCACAATCTCGTCAATGAAACCGTTTTCCTTGGCCTGCTCCGCAGTCCACCACGTCGTCTTGTCCATCCATGCGGCCAGTTCTTCATTGCTTTTCCCGGTCTTTTTCTCGTACTGTCCGAGAATCGTAGAGCGCATAACCATAATGGAATCAATGAGTTGCTGCAATTCCTCCACGCCCATGAAGTTATCGCTCTTGGCTTTCACAGGATGAATCATGTAGCTGCTGTCCGGCGTGGCCTTGACGACCTTGCAATGACAGGCAATGATCGTTGCCGCACTTGCGCACAAGCCCTCTATCTGTGCCGTCACCGTGCCAGTGCGGCTTTCGAGCTGGCCGCCAATTGACTGCGCAGCCCATACGTCGCCGCCGCCGGAACAGATGCGGACGGTCAGATCATCTTCCGCCGGGATTGCGGCAAGGTCTGCGGCAAATTTCTGTGGGGTGATCTCGTCGCCCCACCAGCTTGTCCGGCTAATGTCGCCGTACAGCACCAGTTCCGCATGGCCTCCCGTTTCCGCCGAATTGCGAATCTGCCAGAACTTTTCACCTGTTTTCACTGGAACCGCCGACGGCCCGTTGAGCAGCAGGGTTTTGTGTTTGCGTTCCTGCAATGTCGTCTACCTCCTTTTTCATTGCGGCTTCGCCTTTGCGTAACCTCATGTTGGCCGCATAGCTACCGCCCGTCATTTGCGCCGTTTCCTGTTCAGCTGTGCTAAACCCGCAGTCAACGCGCATCTTCGCCGCCTCGACTTCATCCTTTGGGTTCAGGTTCGTTCTGGCAGGGCCGTTCCATGCGCACTGCATATAAGCTGCGGCAATGGCCGGGTTTTCCAAGAATCCGGGTGCTTTTATTCGCCCACGCTGTACCGCCTCGCAGAACCACGCCTCATAGATGGGGCGGCAGAAGTTATCCGCAAACCAGTCACGGTGCATCCCGCAAGTGCGCCAGTATTCGTTGAGCGCGCCGCGGGCGGCGGAGTAACTGGTCGAGAACTGCTTGTACAATACTTCGCTCGGAATTTCCAGGGCGGCGGCCATCTGTTTAACAATGGCGTTCATAAAAGCCTCAAATCCCGTTGCCGGGTGCTTCGGGTCTGCGAACTCCACTTTTTCGCCAGGGTTAAGGTCGATGAACGCGCCAGGGGCAAGTTCCACGCTGGTTTTGTCCGGCGTATCCACTTGAACTTCCTGCGGCAACATCTCGCCCAGCGGAATTTCGCTGGACTGATCCTCTTTTGTGATAAACACCGTGAACATGGCGGAGATCACCGCTGCGGTCAGTTCCGCGTCCGTGAACCGTCCGAGTTGCTTTAGGCTTTCCAGCACCGGGGCCAGCAGCGGAACGCCGCGCAGTTGCCCCGCCCGCTCCCGCTGTAACAGGAGCAGGACGTTTTGCCGCCCGGTCTTTTTCCCGTATGCCTCAACCCGCGTCCAGTGATCCGCCGTCAGCGTCGCAGTCGTGGCAGATGCAAGCGGGTGACGGTCACAAATCCAGTAGGCCACCACCATTCCGTCTGCATCCGTTTCCACGCCCTGCGTAATCCTCTGGACAAGTCGCCCGTCGATTTCTCGCGGGGAGTCAATATCCGTGAACGCAGGCGAACACAGACGGTCAGCTTCCACAATCCGCACCCGCAGATCATACGGAACATTGGGTGTCCGTTTGTTTTGGAGCACCGCCAGCGCGTCGCCGTTCATAAGAAAGCCCGTAAACGCCAACTGCTGTAACATATAGAAGTTGTCAATTCTGTCAGCGTCGCAGGTGGGCTTGTCCGCCCACAAAGAAAATTCGCGCATGATCTGCGCGTTTACTTTCTGTGCTTCCTCGTCGGAAATGCCCAGGAACTCGTTATCAATCTGCGGTGTCGGCGTAAGCCCTCCGCAAATTACGTTGGTTCGCATCGTTTTAATGGCTCCCGTTGCAAGCGGAACGCCCATGTATGCGTCGCGGCTTCTTTCCCGCAGGACACGGAGATTATCTTCGATGTCCCTTTTCGAGTCGCCGCCGTGCCACATCCAACCCCGCATGGACTTCTTGTGCAGGTTTGCGCCGTAGTTGCCGTAGCCAGAGTTGAGCGTCTGGATTGCCATGCGCGCCGCTGCTGTCTTGACTGCCCGTTCCGGGGAAAGGGTGGCAAGCAGGTGATCCATAAATCCCATCGGCTACTCCCTCCCTTTACAGGTCGCGGGGAACAAAATGGTACATCCTGTTGCGCCCCGCCTTTTTTCTCGAAAGTTCTTCAACTTTGTTCGACCAATACTCAATGCGTTTCCCAATTTGGGTTACATCGGCGTAGGTCAGCATTCGGTTTCCAATCTGGTAGCTCTGGCCGTGTGTAACCTTTCGTTCCGCTTCCAGCCATGCGTCAAGCTGCGATTGTGCAGTTTCCAGTGTGATTCCCGCCATTGGTTAGATACCTCCCGAAATTTGGCGACGACCACGCCCGCGGTTTGCCGCCGGGGCAGGTGTCGTCACGTCCGGGGCCTGCTTTTTCAACACAGGCCGTGTAATGGAAAGAGCCGCCAGTGCGTAATTGCGCAAGTCTAGCGGCTCATTTCTCTTGTGTTCTTTGTCTTTGATTTCCCAATACTCTTTGAGGTGTCCCTTGACGAAGCGCACAACTTTCTTTTCGGCTGTCAGGCCCTTAAAGTAGTTTTCGTCGTAGCCAGCCTCCGGGTTGCTTGGGAAGTGGCAGTAATTCGGGCCAGGCGTTTTCACTTCCAGCCTTTGATAGATAGAGGTTTTGCCCGCATCCACGCCGATGATAAACAGGTTCGTTTTCACGCGGTTGTTCTTCGATGGGTTGCGGATGTATGGAACGCCTGCGCCGCCCATGCCCTTGATGGCAAAGATACGGCGATTCAGTCTGTCTTTCGCAAAGCGGTAAACCTCGTCCGTGTGATGGCCGCCAGAGTCGATGCAGGTAGCAAGCAACGTGTACTCCGTTCCATCTGCCTTGCGCCAGGAGCGGAGAAGAAAATCGTCCAAGTCCTGCCACACCTGATCCGACAACATATCGCCAAAGATTTTCTGGTAGCGGATGCCCCAGCACTCTGCGCCCTCGCCCCAGCCGACGACCTCCACCTCGAAACGATCATCTTGAACGTCAACGCCTGCGGTAAGGAACAGCACATCGTCCGGCACTTCCGCCGGGTAGATTTCGCGGCGGTTGTACAGCTCGGTGTCCTCCAACTGTATTCCGCGCTCTTCCCAGGTCTGCCCAAGTTCAGTGTTTACCCAGACTTTCATTTCCTCCGGGTTTCCGTGGTCGAGAGCTTCTTTTGCTTCTAGGAACTTCCGCACCACTTCGTCCCATCCGACGAATGTAGAGGCAAGGGTGTTGAGGTGGAAGCCTCTTGTCGCTGCGCCCGGATTGGCTGCAACGTATTTCCCTTTGATCTCCTGTGCTTTCCAGCGGTATTCGTTTGCAACGCACCCGCATTCACAGCACACATAGTCAATACCCTTGTCCAGATTGTCCGGGTCGAACTTCACGTTTTCCCAGACAAGCGGCTGGTATGCCCCGCACTCCGGGCAAGGGATATTCCACTCTTCTTGCGTGGAGAGGTTGAACGCATCCTCAATTCGGCTGTCGCCTTTGATGGTCGGCGTAGAAACCATGACGGTCTTGCAATCCCAGAAAGTCGTCTGGCGTTTCTTTGCCAGGTTCAGAGGATCGCCCTCTGTTCCTGCGCTTTTTGGGTAGCGGTCTATCTCGTCAGCCAGCAGCACTTTGATAGGGCGGCTGGCAAGGCTCGACGGGCTGTTCGCTCCAACGATGGTTATGTGACCACCGATGAAGTTCTTCTTCATCACGGTGTTTCCGGCGAATCTGCTTTTGACATCAACCAGCCCTTTGAGGCGCGGCGTGTCCCGAAGCATCGGGGAAATTCTATCTTTGGAAAGCGTCTGGCCCATATCGAGGGTAGGTTGCATACACATGATGGGGGCCGGGGCGTAGTCCATGTAGTAGGCCAGCACGTTCAAAATGAACGCATCGGTTTTCCCGATCTGTGCCGCCGACATTACCACTACTTCCCGGACGTGCGGATCACCGATGGCATCCATAATGGCCCGCTGGTACGGAGCCTTATCCGTGTGCCATCTGCCCGGTTCCGCGCTGGACTCGGAGGACAGCACCCGGTACTTGTCCGCCCACTGGCTGATTGTCAGCGGCGGTGGCGGTTTCAGCTTTTGCAGAACGACCGCAAACAGCTTAACCGTCTGCGGCTCCATCTTTACGATGATGTTCTTTTTCTTCGGCACTTTGTTCACCCCGCCTTACGCACTCCGGGAACATACAGATAATGAGCTTCTGGTGGAGTCTTTTACCCCACGGGCAATGCCTGCACTTGCGCCACGGTTTGCCCGGTTTAGGTTCCGTCGTCTTCATCTTCATCTTCCTTTGGCGATTCCAACGCCGTTTCGTAATGCGAAAACTCGTCCAGAATTTCATAGAACGTGTCCCGCAACACGTCCTGTATCTCGTCCTCGTTGCCGCCCAGCTTCGCAATACTGGGAGCAAGTTTGTTCGGAAGAGCCATCATGCGGGAACGCAGGTTCATTAACATGGTGCTCAAGCCCAGCATGATGTCCTGTTTCCTGTACAGCTCGCCGCTCTTGACTTTGTTTTCCTGTTCCGCTGCAATGCGCTTTTCGCGCGTCAGCTTTGCCCTCTCTTCGTTCAGGTCGGCTTTGCCGTCTGCGTTGCCCCGCAGGAAGTTGATATATCGCCGTACATTGGGCCACAGTTCATACAGGCCAGGGGCGGCTTCTATCAAAATGCCCTCTTCCCGGAGCTGCCGCACCCGGCGTTCCGAAAGGTCAAGGCAGTTCGCCATCACCTTTACCGTGTAAAGTTTCATCGGCATCCACCCCCTCGGCATCCGGGCCGTCCATGTCAGCCACCCCCGTTGCTCTGATCTTGGCAATATCCAGGCGTTGTACTTCAAGATCGTACCGTTTCTCGAACTCTTCACCCTGCCGCAGTTGGCCTATCAGCGTTGCGATTCTGCCGGATACTTTGTACAGTGCCTCTTGCAGTTTCTCCCGCCGGGTGAACGCGCTGTCCTTGTTGTACAGCCCCATCTTCTGCTCTGCGCCGTCGGTGCGCTTTCCGTCCACGGACTTTCCGGGGCGGCGCATATCCGTCAGTGTCGCAATGTAAAGATCATCGTCTGCGCACTCCGAATATTTTTCGAGTGCGGCCAGAATCTTTTTCTGCCTATACCGCAGGACTCGCAACTCAAGCAGAGTGTTTTCTTTTGCCCCGGTCGGCAGATTGTCAAGCCATTTCTTTTCTTCATCGGACAACTTATCAAAAAAGACGGCACTATATGCGCCGTCTTTTTCTGCGTTCTTATTTTCCCGCGGCGCGCCGCCGTGGTTGCCCTTGGCATTTTTCTTTCCCTTGCTGTTTCTGTTTCCGGGCTGGCCGCCGCGCTTGCGCTCTATGGACTCGTCCCATTGGTCGATACGCTTCCAGTTCCGCACCGTCCCATAAGGCACGCCCACCTGATCCGCAAACTCTTTGAGATTTATTTTTTCGCCCGCCCGCCGTCGTTTGATGTACTCGGCCTTGGCGGTGTCACGCTGGCTGTTCCGCGCTGGCATCCAACATCACCCGCACCTCGTTTCCAAAATCCGCATAAAAGAAAAAGCCCCACGACTTGCGCCGTGGAGCTTTGCTTACTTATCACTGTACTAATTATATCAGAAAAAGTGCATCACAATACATCATTGCAAAAATTTCCTCAAAAAATACCCCCTTGCTTTTTCCAGACCCCCTTTGGGGAAGCCCGAAAATCCCCTCATACCTAGAAAATTTTCGCGCTTTCGGACCCGCACCGCCGAAAAACGTCTCCGGCAGTACCTAAAGGGGGCCGGGGCGGCCCGTCGGCCTCATCGGGCAGGCCGCCGACGGTGGGCGGGGCCAGGGCGGCGCGTCGTCGTCTAGGTGGGCAGCCCATGGCGATGCCGGGGAAGAAAGGGGGTTGGGGGATAGATAGGGCAGTATATAGCCTCTTAGCCTTACCCCTACTGGCAAAGCTATATCCCGTTAGGTGGAGAATCTGACCCCTCCGGCGGCGGGCCATTGCAAGGCCGCGGCGGGCTGATCTGCTGGTCGTCGTGGTCATCATCGGGGCGGCGCAGGCGGTGCAAGGCGTAGGCAGTAGGCGGCGCGGTCTGCTGCTGTATGCGGCGGGGCAGATGGGGCGCAGGTGGTGCGGTCTGCTGGCGTGGTGATCTGGTGCAGGTGGTGCAGGGCGGCGGCATCATCGGGGCGGCGCGTGGTGCTGGTCTGCTGCTGGCCGTCGTGGTCATCATCGGGGCGGCGCAAGTGGTGCAGGGTGCGCAGGCGGCGCGGCATCATCTGGCAGGCCGCCCGCGTCGAGCGCGGCCAGGGCAAAAAGAAAAAGCCCAGGGCGGCGGCGCAGGTGGTGCGCGTGTCGCTCTGGGCTTGTGTCGTCGGTGCTGGTCTGCTGCTGATCCGGCAGGGCTGCGGCGGGGCCGTTTTGCCGTTTGCCGGAGGGGTCAGATTCTCCACTTTACCGGGTAGTGCTCTAGGTGTAGGGCTAGAACTTAGTGAGCTATAGCCTCCCCAGTAACCCCCTATAATCCCCCTTCTTCCCCACAGTTTTGGCCGTCCACGGATTCCGGGCCGGACGGATCGCCCACGGTGAGCGGCTGGCCCTCTTCCTGCATCCTAGCGCGCACGGCTTGCAAAATATATCCTTGCAAGCTCTGGCCGCTGGCTGCGGCGGCGGCGCGGATTGCTGCCCCGTCCGGCTTTAGCGGGCGCAGGCTTATATAATCACACTTTGCGTTGTATGCGTCGTTGGTACGGCGGCGGGCTGCTGATACTGGCATTTTTATTTTGCTCCTTTGCGCTTTATATCAAGATAATTATACATAATGGCCGCTCTGAACGCAACAGTGCAACTTGCACAATACACGCAACAGTGTTTTGTGCAAAAAGTAGATTACACGCAACAGTGCTTGACAAAATGCCCTGTTGCGTGCTAGAGTGTAGCCACGGCAAGCGACACGCAACAGTGCAACGCAAGCCGAATACAGCGAACAGGAGAAACGCACATGAACAAGCATTTTTTTGAACTCTCGCCCCGCACTCGCCGGATCATCTGGGCCGCCCTGCTGGCCCGCTGGCAGGCAAAGCAGGCATGAACCCCAGGCCGGACACCTTGACGGGCCGCACCGCAAAGCGACCCGACCCCAGCCGCAAGGCACACAACACCCGCCGCCCAGGGTAAAGGGCAGAAAGAAAACGCATGAAAAAAATCATCAATGGCCGGATGTACAACACCGACACGGCAAAGCGGCTGTGCAGTGCAGACAATGGCGGCAGTTGCCGCGACTTCTCCCACTGGGAAGAAGAACTCTACCAGAAGAAAACGGGCGAGTTCTTCTTGTACGGTGAGGGCGGCCCCGCAAGTAAGTATTCTCGCTCCTGTGGGCAAAATGAGTGGTGCGGTGGTTGCGATATTACCCCGATGACCGAACAGCAGGCCCGCGAGTGGATGGAGCGGAACGCCACCGCAGATGAATACATCGAGGTTTTCGGGGAGCCGGAAGAGTAACACCCGGCGCGGATACTCTGCCAGGGTTGCACCGTACAAAGCAGCCCAGGCCCACCACCCCGGCAACAGCCGGGAGAAAGTCGAACATCAACCACAGCACAGGAGGTTTTACAATGCGCAAACTGAAAAAGATCATCACCGCCGCGGCTCTGGCTGCCGCAATGCTGGCAGGTGCGCCCCGCACCGCTGCCGCCTGTCCCTACACCCCCGGCCCCCTTGGCCGCTACATTGCCCCCGCTCAAGTGCTGGGGATGTACGCCGACGGCGACGGCGTGCAAGTCTGGTGCACCGACTTGGGCGACGGTTGCGACTGGTTTTTTACCGTCGATGCAAAAAACGATCTGCGTATTTATGACCGGGTGCAACTCGTTGTAGAGGACAACGACACCCCGGACGACTTCACCGATGACAGAGTTGTTGACGCTCTGTTTTGCCACGACTGCGACGACGTGGACGACTAACCGCCGCCGGATACTCTAGCAGGGTTGCACCGTAAAGCAGCCCCGCCCCATCTACCTGGCCCCGCCGGGATGAACCAAAACTAAAAACACAGGAGGTTTACACCATGACCAACGAGGAAATTATTTTGAAGAGCGTGCAAGCGCACTTGACCCCCGCCCAGCGGCACGAGATCGCCGCCGCGGCGTACACCCCGGAGCAGATCGCCCACGCCGTCGAGCATATCCCGGACGGCCTCGACGCGCTGGCCGCCTCTCAAGTCCACACTTTTGCATGGTGGAAAGACAACGGCAAGAGCGTGAAGAGGGGAGAAAAAGCCCTTTTCACCTGCCCGCTGTGGAAGTACACCGACAAGCCAAGCAAAGCCCAGATTAAGGCGGCAGAGGCCGCAGGCAAAGAGGTACAGCCCGCGGCTCATTACTACCCCACCACGTCGTATATGTTCAGCCGCTTACAGGTTGAAAGCAGCAAGCCTGCCCCCGCTGGCCGCTTTAAGAGCATCGACGAGATCAAGGCTTATAACAAGATGCTGGCAGAGCAGCGGCGTGCCGCGAGAGTTTCCGCCGCCATCAAGACCGCCGCGGAGGCAATCGCCCAGGACGTTACAACAGAGGCACGGCAGGCAGCACAGCAGGCAGCCGCCCGCGTCGTCGTGGCCGTTGAAGAGCACCACGAGCTGCCCGAACTCGTAGAGGCTCCCCAGCCTGCCGCCAAGAAGAGCAGCAAGCCCCGGAACCCCGACGCGATCCAGATCGTTCTCCACAACGACCCGAACAGCATCATGGAGATCATTCTTCCCCAGTTTTTCCCCTGCTCCGCTGCCAGACTCAACCAGCTTATGAAGTTGGTGCAGGCGGACGCGGCCCACGCCGACGAAAACACCGCCGCCATCATCGACGCATTAAAGCGGATTGGCGCATTGTCGGACAGCAAGACCCGCGAGGCTTGCACAAAAAACCTTGCCGCCCTGGGCGCTTGCAAGGTCGAGAAGAACCCCGTGAAGATCCCCAGCAAGCCGGAACTTTTTGAAACCGTTTTGACTTACCGGGATCGCAGCCGCCACCGTCACACGGTCGAGGGGTTCCGCGTTGAGCGTTGCGGCTATACGTTCTTTGTCACCCGTGAGATCATCCCGCAGAGCATAGCCCAAAAGTGCAAGGCCCGCCGCTGGAATATCGTCGAGTCCCGCAGCGGTCGAGCCGTTGCAACTATGATGCACTCGAAAGCAGAGTGTGCCGACTGGCTTTGGAAAAAGTTCGACCCGGAAACACTCGCAAAGATCAACCTTGACGCAATGGAGCGCGAAAAGCTGGCCGCCCCGCTGGAAGCAATCGGAACGGCAGTATAAAGCGGACGCCCCAGCAGGGCCGCACCGCACGAAAGCGGCCCCGCCCCAGCCCACACGGGCCACACGAAAACGAAAAGGAGCTGTTACAATGATTCCCGAAAAAATCCGCCAGCGCCAGCGCGCAGAACTCGCCGCCATTCACCGCCTAGAGGCCGCAGGCTACACGGTCGAGGGATGGAACCACACCACCAGCCTTTGTACCGTCGCCCGCCTGGACGGCTTGAACACGAACCACGACAAGAGCAAATTTTGGAGCTTTCCGACGTGGCGGGCTGCCGCGGCCGCTCTACTCGATTGATCCCAGCGCCGGACACCTTGACGGGCCGCACCGTAAAGCGACCCGATCCCAGCCGAAAGGCACAACACGAAACACAAATCAGGAGGTTTGAATTTATGTCTTGTATGATGCTTTCGCCCGCTCACATTGCCACCGTTGCGCATGGTCTGGCGTATCTGCTCAATCAATCCGAAATGTGCCAGCTTTCCGCCGCTGGTGAGCTGTACGACGCTCTGAGTGACTGCAAATACCCGCACGATTTTCTTTATGACGACCGCAAAATTTACCCCGTTCTGTATCGTCACAACGAATTAGCATACGAGGGCCGCTACAAAGTCGAGCCAGACGAAACCGACGAAGTGCCATCCATGCCGGACAATGTTCCGCACCTGCTGCACCACCTGAGCTACAACGAGCATTATTTTCTCGATGCTGATTTCTTCAAATTCTTAAAGCTGCTTGACTGCTTTATTTACCAGTGCGAAGAGCAGGCCACAGCTGACACGAATTTGCAGAAAGCCCTTGTAAAGACTTCTATCCGCCTTTACGCATTCGCCGCCCATCAGAATGCAGAATACAGCGCCGCGCCCTGGTGCATCTGATCCCGCGCCGGACACCTTGACGGGCCGCACCGCAAAGCGACCCGATCCCGGCCGCAAGGCATAACGAACCACGAAAACGAAACGGAGGATTTTATATTATGGCAACTTACACGATCAACGAGAACACCGCCCGCCTCTCTCACGAAATGCGCTCTTGGAACGACTACGACAAGGGCAGCGCAACGAGGGAGTACGAGGCCCAGGTGGCCCAGGCTGCCGCCATTCTGGAGCAGGTCAAGGCTAAGTGCTTCACCGAAGAGCAGAAAGAGCGTGCCGAATACCTGTTCGACCGTTACGCCAAGACGCTGGCAGAGGCCACCAACAAGGAGAACGAGATTGGCACGCGCTGCCCCAGCGTGATGATCTGCGGCGCTGGCAACTTCCCCGTGCGGAAGAAAGAGAAGCAGATCAAAGCATTTGAGGCCAACCGGGAGAACTGGCGCAAGGCTGAACACTATCTCGACCAGCTCAAGAGGGCGCACACCCTGGCCGTGAAAGACTCCGATCCCGAAGTGCTGGACTTCCTGCGGGCCAAGCTGGCAGGTCTGGAAGCCGGACACGAATTGATGATCTCCGCCAACGCATACTACCGCAAACACAAGACGCTGGATGGTTTCGAGGGTATCCCCGAAAAGATGCTTGCCTGGATCACGAAACCCGGCGTTTACATGGCAGGCGGTCGGAACGGCGACGGCTCCCCGCTGGCGTTCCACGGCAAGCCGTTCCCCACCTACGAACTGACGAGCAGCAAAGCCACCATCAAGCGGGTGCAAGCACGAATCGCAAAGATCGAGGCCACCAAGGCTGCCGCCCCGGTTGAGGACGAACGCGACGGTTACACCTACAAAGAGGATCAGGAGATCATGCGGGTGCAGTTTATCTTCCCCGACAAGCCCGACAACGAAACCCGCGACGTGCTGAAGCGCAACGGTTTCCACTGGTCGCCCCGCAACGGCGCATGGCAGCGGCAGTTAAACGACGCTGGCAAGTATGCCGCGCACCGGGTCATGGAATTTCTGGACGGCAACGAATAACGAAAACAGCGGACACCCCAGCGGGGCCGCACCGCACAAAAAAGCGGCCCCGCCCCAGCCCGAAATGGTTTTAAGTTGAATATTGCTAATCAAGCTAAGTATTCAAGCTAATCAAGCTAAGTATTCAAGCTAATCAAGCTAAGTATTCAAGCTAATCAAGCTAAGTATCCAAGCTAAACGAATTTGGAGGGTTTCACATGGCAAACGAAAAGAGTAGCAGCGAATCCGGCGGCGGTCTGCGCACCGTCACCCTCACTAACGTACAGTGGAACAAGCTGTACATCTATCTGCTCACCACAACGAATTACCGCAAAGAGCAGATCAGTGCATGGGAAGAACTGGCGTGCAAAACGAATCCCGACGGTTCCCCGGAATACCCGAACGCCGCAGGCAACGCAGAGTATTTCCGCGAATTGGAGCGCGACCTGTCCGAGATCGTCCAGAAAATTTGCTAATGGCATCGGCCCCGGTTCCCCGCCGGGGCATTTCATGCTATACTGTCATTAACGAAACGGAGGCTTTTTATGAAGAACGATTCTAAGGCTATTATGCTCGACAACGGGCTTGTTGTCTGCGAGTCCTGCGGTGCAGAACTTGAGTGCAACCACGAAACGGGCGATATGCCCGATGTTTGCCCAGAGTGCGGCAAGGCCATTGATTGGAGCGATTTTTTTTATGGTTCTTTGAGCGGATGTGCTTCTATGAACGAAATGCAGACTTTTTATCCCTGGTGCGTGGTTGCCGCCTTTTCTGACGGTTCCCGGCTCACGTTCGGCGGTTCTACCGAAGAGCAGGCCCGTAGCGCAATGGAAGCCGCCAGCAACGAACACGGCGAAATATCCTGGTGGGATCATGTCACCGACACGAATTATGTTGACGGTCAGTATTACCAGCTTTTGCCCGATTTGCCCACGCTCCACGTCGTCGATCTCGCAGGGTATGACGGCCCGGTGGATGCAAACGGTTTTCCTGCTGGCTTGCCGGACAAAATCGCCCGGTACGCCGTGGAGCATGGAGCCGCCGAGGATGAAGCCCAGGTCATTGTCAGGATGCACGAAAGGTGGCGACGCGCATGAACATTCTCCCGGAAGAGTTGCAGGCCGTTTTGAAGAAAGGCCTATCCGATACGTTCCAGCGCGAGCAGATCATTTCGGAGGACGAACGCCTGCGCAGTCTTGAATCCGCTGTGCAGAAGAACATCTGCACACTCCACGATCTCCCGCCAGACGATGTTATTGTGTCTGGCCGCAAGGATGCACCCGGCGTGTTTACTTTCATCATCACAGAACGAATGCCGGAAATTGTATTTACTTTTGACGCAGACTCTTTTAACGAACACGAATAACGAAAACTCCCCCGACGGAATTACCCGCCGGGGGAGTTTCTTTTGTTCCTATTCGCAAGTTGTTTTTCCAGGGAGGTTTTCGCTCTCGCGGAAGTCCCCACTTTTACGCGCGCGCAAATCCGGCATCATCATAGCCTTTAATGTTTTTCCGGCACACGAATTTTGCCGCCGCCTGTCTGGGGCTTTTCATGGCATTTTGATGGATTTTCTATCACGAATCCGCCTTTGTGTTTTTCCTGCTGTTTTTAATCGCGCGCGTCATACGCGCGCAAGAGGATTTCTTCTGCCATTGGCATTTCGTCCAGCATCGGGCCGAGAATAGCAAGTGCAACCTTTTCTTTCCGCTGAGCGGTGATTTCCTTTACCCCCAGTTCCGCCGCAATACTCGTCCAGCCTCTTTGTAACGATTTTTGCGTGTAAACGTACCGCCCGCGCAGAATGATTTTGTAATCACCGTTCATGCGGTCTAATTGGTCACGAATATTATCCCTGTCAGCCAGCATAACGCCCCTGCGCACCAGCAGGCGGTTTTCTGTGCGTTTGTATTCCTCGCTGCTGTCTGCCAGCTTCACTGCCAGCGATGCGGTGCTGTCGCCCGGAGTGGTTCCATGCGGCATCCCGTCCATGTCCATGCCCTTGATGGGGTTGTAGCGATCCTGCAACTCTGCAAGTTCTCTGTTCACGTCATAGAGCTGTGCTTCAATCCCGCCCAGGTAACGCAAAATCATTTTCGCTTCTTCTGCCTGCATTTTACCCTCCCGCGTTTTGCTCTGTTAGAATTTCCCGAAAATCTGGCCTGCGCCCGGTTCTGCTACTACCTCGACGCTTCCGCCCATGATCTCCGCCGCCTTGCGGCCAAGCATGGTATGCGCCGCATACTCACCGTCAACGGCCCATCCCAAGAACTGCTCATAGTTTCTGCGAACTTCTTCCACGGCTGCATTGATCTGCGCCCGGTCGTAGCCCATTTCGTTTAAGCCCTCCACGAAATAGCGGATCACCAGGTCGCCAGCATCCCGGCGTTCGGCCATGGCATCTTTTTCATGCTGTTTGCGCGGGTATTGCCCCGCCGGTAGAACAAACGGCCTGTCCAGCATCGGTTCCGTGCGCTCTCTAAGTAACTGCCGCGCGCGGGTCTGCCCCAGCACAGCGCGCTCTGTTGCGTACACGTCGGCGCGGTTTTTCATGGCCGCCGTCAAACGGTCAAGTGCGCCCTTGTCAAATTCCAGCACATCAAAGGCCGCAATGATGGTGCAGTAGCGCAGTACCTCGTCTGTGGCCTTTCTGTTATCCACGATATTCTTTTTCGCGCTGATTTTCGATGTCGCACAACGGCTGATGGCATTTCGCGCCATCATGCGCTGTACTGCCGCGTTCGGTCTAGCTTTCATGGTTTATCCTTTCTGCTTTGCAAGCCTCTTCCACGCCTTGATCTCCGCCGATGTGTCAGGCGTTATGTGTTCGACAAATCGCCACCCCCTCGGCTCCGCCACAAGGTCGATGAACAAGCGGCGGCGGTAAATATAATCCCGCTGCTGCCGCCTGGTGAATTTGCTTTTTACTTCCACAACCTCCATTGTGCCGTCTGCATAGGTCAGTACAAAGTCAGCGGTGTATCTGGCCGCCGGGAGCTTCACATTCCCGTACTCCTTTTCCGGGAGCAGTGAAAACGCCCGGTGCGTTTCCACGTTGACGATCTGCCCCCGTTGTACTTTCGGCAGGATCACGCCCATGTAGTAGTCATACTCGCCGCGGGAGTCAAAATCCATGCCCGCAGTTTCTGCAATGCTGGCCGCCGCGGCCATTGACGGCGTTGCAGGTGCTCTTTTCTGGTCCCTTGCCGCAATCTGCGCTTCTGCCTGTGCGCGAATGCGGGGCGGCAGGTCGGAAAGTTCAAGCCTCACGCTCAAGGTTGATTCCTCCTGTTCTTCATCCCGGTTTCTTTGCGGTAAAGGCGCACGATCAGATGGCGGGTGCTGTTGCCCGTGATGATTGGTTCGCAGTAGTGCAGGGTATAGCCGGGGTACATTTTCTCCCAGAACACACGATCTTCCAAACGATTCTCGCAAACATCCTTGAGTTTGCCTCGGCTCATTTTTCCGTCGTTCGGGCGGGGCATTTTGGGCGGTTTCAGCCCGCGGCTCTGTCGCCAGTGCCGTTTGCACCGAACATTCTTCACGATGTACTTTGCAAGACCCGTGATGTACCCGTGGTCGAAATTCAACGGTTCGCACCGGGCCATTCCACGTCCACCCCATGCTTTTTCCACCATTTCGCGCGTAAGTCCCTCGGTGTGTTGCATGACGATGTGGTGATGGTGTCTGCCAACCCACTTTCCGTCAACATACGTCGTATACTCCGCCACTTCCGCCCATCCTGGGTGTGCAATTCCGGCTTTGTCGCACATACGGTACAGCTTTTTCATGGCGGCGGAAAAATCTTTGTCCACGCGCTCCATGTCGCCGGGTGCGGGCAGATGGTCGTTGTCGTAGGTGTATGTAACGGAGTAGTCCGTTCTGCGGAAGTTTCGCTGGATCAGCAGTTCCAGGTATCGCCCGGATTGCCGGAAATTGTACGCTTCTTTCGCAATGGAGCTGGCAAGTTCTTTCTTCTTGCGGTTGCTGGCCTTGTGCTGCTGTTCCGTGATCTCGAAAAAGTCAACCTGCATCGTTTCAGCCGTGGCATAATCTTTGCCGCAGATGAATTTTTGCTCTCGCACTCTGAAACCGCCTGCCATACTCTCCACGTCCCTCCTTCCGTTCACGTCATGGAACTTTCTTTATCTTGACCCACAAACGAAAGAGGGGGAACGATGCAGAGGAACAACGCCGGGCCGCGTTCCCTTTGCCCTCTATTCCGATAAGCTGCCGGAACGCCGCCCTCGTTTTCCCTCTGCACTCCCTTTCCCCGCCGGGGGTAGGTGCATCGTTTCGCTCTTCTTTCTCGTCGTGTCCCTTAACTTAGCTTCCGTATACAAGCCCCTTGCCGCCTCGTCATGGCGGCTATTTAACGACGGACTACTATGTATAATATATAATGTAAGAGGCTTGCTCTTCGGCGGTTACTTTTTCTTGAGGAAGCCGCCAATGATTTTCTTGTATTCCTTGCTACACTCCGGGCAAAGGTCGCGCTTGCGGCCATGGTCGTCTGTCACTTCTTCCCAGTCCCTCGTCATACGTTCGCGGACACTGTTCATGGTGCTGCACATATCCGTCGGCGCAAACATGGTCTTGCCGCATTTGTCGCAGGTATACTCGACCCCATCCCTAGTCATTTTCATCTTTCCTTTCTTTCCATTCCTGGCAGGTGTTCTCCGGGTCAGTAAAATCCGCCCGGTGTTCGGATAAACCGTTGAAGCATACCCACGAGAAGCTGTCATGCCATGCGCAGGTGGAGCAGTTCTTTTCCATTACTCGCGTTCCTCCCAGTTCCAGCAGGAACTTTCCTGGTGCGTCGTTGGCTTCGGGCGATGTTTGTTAAAGCACGTCCCGTCCTGCAAATGCCACCTGCAAAATTCGCAGCTTTTGTGTATGATGATTTTTGCGCCGCATTCCGGGCAGTGCTTAAACGTGTACTCGCAAATTTCTTTCTCCCCGTCGTCCGGGTCGATCTTGATTCGCTTCCAGTCCTCAATATGGATTCCGCACTTGTGGCAGATAAATTCGTCGCAATCCAGGTAGTCCATATTTTCGTTGTACGTCAGCGGTTGCAAGCTCTCCGCAGTTATGGTCGGTTCAGCTTCCAGACTTCCCATAATCAACTTCACCACGTCGATCTTGATTTTTCCATACGTCAGTTCGCCTTTCAAGGCATACGCTATGTTTTTGAGCACCTGCTCAAAGTGGTTTGCGTCAACCAGCCGTTTTTCTCTCATACTCCAAGCCCTCCATTTTGTATCCGCATCGGCAGCAGTAAACATGGTCTGTGTGCTTGTCGAACGATGTAAATGTTTCGTGGCGGCCACAATGCCCGCACTTACACTCTGCGCCGTCTGCCATGAGCCGAACGACAAGCCATTTCGCGGTTGGTCTCAGGCTTTCCGGGTCTATCGTCGGCTGCTCGTTCACAACCCACTCCATGAAACCGTAGCCTATCTTTAGAGTTGCATTGTTAAGAGCATTGCCAAACGCAATTAAAAGGTCGTCCGCATCAATTAGCCGTTTTGTTTTCATTGTGCGCCTCCGTCGTCTTTTTCTTCTGTTTTCGACCTCTCTTCGGAATTTCCGGGACTGTAACCACAACGTCCTTTTGTTTCTGCTGCTTTTCCATTTCCGCCGGGATGGCTTCAACCAAATTTCTAAAACTTTGTAAGGTTTGAAGTGCCTGCATCTCGAACACAAGCCGCGCCAACTCTTCCGGCGTTCCCTGCTGGATGGAGTGACCGTCCGGGTATATCGTTATCGTCATTCCGTACTATCCTTTTCTTTCAGTTCCACTTTCGGCATCGGCTGATCTGAACGGTTGAGCGGTGAGAAGAAGTCGTTCCACATCCCGCCCTCCGGGAAGTCGTGCCACGCCAGGGCATAACGGATCGCCAGCCATACGGATTCTGCTCGGTACGCTTCCTTCAATGTGAACTGGATAGAAGCTGTCGGCACATTCTGCGCCCAGAGCGCGCGCAGCCCCGCCCGCATACGGTCACGGAGTCGCATACACTTGTAAAAATCCTGCTCGTGATCCCGGTGGAATTTCTTCCGTTCCTCGGTAGTGTGGCACTCTTTCTCCATCTGCTCCACATAGTCCCAGCAGCAGACCTCATTCGTGAAGTCCTCGAACTGTCCCATCCGCAGGCGGAGATATTCTTCACACGCTTGCTTTACCGCTTCCGCCGTTTTCCGGCTCATGGTTATGGTTACGGTTTCCACATCCGCCGGGGGTGACTTTCTTTTCTGTGCCATGCCGATTCTCCTTTCCGCCGGGCCATCCACGGTGCTGGCCGTGTTCAAACTTTTTCACCATTGCAGCTACCTGAATCGCTTCCACTGCCAGATCGACCGCCATTTCACGGATTTCTTGAAGTTCTTCTTGCGAAATTGTTTTGTTTGCCTTGACGGCGTTCCACATTCTCTTTTTGATATGGAGTTCCAGCGGCATAAGTGCCTGTTCAACTTCTTCCAGCTCTTCCCGGACGATGTTCTGGCCCTCGTGCGGGCTGGCAAAAGGCCGGAAGCGCTTGTTTGCAGCGTTCAGTTCCTTGTTTACCAGCTTGCGAACGTCACTTTTGATTACATCCATCTTTCTTTCTCCGTTTATCTGTCCATGTTTTCCAGCCAGTAGATGATTCCGACCCAGAAGCCGATTATTTGAAGCACCCGATCTCCCAGTGTACGGTGCTTCTTCTTTTTCTCAAGCTGCTGCGTCAAAACTGCTATGTGCTGCTCTGCAACATTTTTGCTGATTTCTGCTTTTTTCTGTTCGTCCTGAATCTTTCTTTTCAGGAGATAAATTTCTCTTTCCTGGTATGCGCAAATGCTTTCCTGCGCCTTGAGTTTTTCCCAGAGCATAGCATTCACGGCCTCAGTTGTTGCCTTTTGGCTCTGTCTGATCCGTTCCATTTGCAATGCTTGGCCGTTCCAACTTGGATTGTTGTCTTTCATCAGATACGGCGCATTGTACGCCAGTGTTACTTGTTTTTGTGGCATCTGAGCCATGCTTTGGTATTTCCGTATGCAGAGCTGCACAAGCACCTGATCCATAGTCATTGCGTGCTTCTGTTCGTACTCCCAAACCCTGCTGTGAATAATCGCCCGCACCAGACTTGCGCTTTCTGCGTCCGCCTTTATTCCCCACTCGACCAGTTCCTCGAATTTTTCTGTCGGAAAAATGTTATCTTTGAAAAAATCCGCAAACGCTATCGCTCTGTCCGATTCCAGATAAATCCCATCGCGGGCCATAGCCTCGTTATTGAGAAGGCGTACAGCAAAGACCCCTGTTTCTTTGAATCGTTCAATGTCAATTTCCGGCACAACGTATATATTCATTCCGTTGCCCCCTCGTCTTTGACCTTGAGACCCAGAAAATCGGCTACGCCATAGCTTCCGTCGCCGCAGTAATGGTACTCATACAGCGTCGGTTCCATGACTTCTTCCGGCTTTTTCTGCCTTACGGCCCGGTACATCATGTCCATTACAAACCGCTGGTTGCTCTTTTCTCCGCTGGTTGAGCATTCCACATACTCTTTGCCGCACAGGCGGCACTTGTATATAGCGTCAAGTCTCTTCATCGTCCGCCTCGGTTTCCTCGTTGCCTCCTGTCGGCCAGCACTGGCGCGTTATGTCCACCGTGCCGTCCTTTAAGCCCTCCACGCGCAGGAGCGTCAACGCTTCCAGAAGCGAATCCCGCAGGGCCTCTTTCACATCCGGCTGCATGATCGCTGCCCGGACAGAAAATCCGTCCTTTACTACGATGTACTTTTCACCCTGGCTGGATGTCCGCAGATAGAACGCCATGTACGCAGAGTTTGCAAATTCACCCTGCAATGGGGCCAGATCGTCGGCGGTGGCAATGGCGATCACGTTCTTTTGTTCGTCCGTCAGCAGGCGGAGTTCCTGGCCGTGAATCGACACGTCAATGTCCATCGTCACCAGCCGGATTTCTCCCTCCACACTGTCGGTCAGGTTGTATCCCTCAAGCCATGTCGCATCCTCGTCGGTGAAGTCGTTGTAGGCGATATTCTCCATCGTCTTAGGGCCGATGCCAAACATCATAGCTGTTTCGTCCCGGTCAATGGGCTTCGGGTAGCCGTTCAGGCGGTAGATTCCGTGTGCCGTCATAATCCATACTTCACGCAGCGGGCCGACGTAGTGAACGCCGCACACCCCGCTTGCCTTGATGTTCTTTGCGATAGCTGCAAGTCTCATTTTCTGATTACCTCCACGTCCGGCTTTTCGGTCTCTCTGAATCTCGGATAAAACGTCATTGCGCACATCCTTGCTTCATGGAGTGCGGCCTTTACACTTGCCGCATCGAGTTTGTACGGCAGATACATTGGTTGCTTCGTGTAGCTGTCGATTCCGTGCAGGGCTATGCTATATCTTTCCATTGTTTTCTCCTTTCGTTTTATTTTTCTCTGCGGGCAATCCCGGAATCGAACCGGGCGGTGGGCCTGTCCCTTGCTCATAAAAAAGGAGCCGCCGCGTGGGCGGCTCCTTAAAAACTCAGTTGATGCCGTTGATAATGGGGATGCTGTTGCCGTCGCCAACGTAGGTAGGCAGTTCGCCGTTCCACAGGGAGTCCACGTTTGTGATCTTGTAGTATTCCAGCAGGTTGCTGTTCAAGCTGTCATTCAGCGCACGGTTTGCATCAGCCTTTTTCTCGGCTACATACAACTCCGCGTCTGCTGCCACCTTGGATTTTTCGGCCTCGGCATTTGCGGCAATCAGATCAGCGTCCGCCGTGGCCTGAGCCTCAACGCGGCGTTTTTCTGCGTCCGTTTCCGCCTTTTCCTTTTCCTGCTGGGCTTTTACCTTTGCCTCCACCGCATCGGTGAATGTGTCGGTGAAGTCAAAATTCGTCACGGAAATGTACTGCAAGTCGATGTTGTACTCTGTCAGCACCTCGCGGAGTTTTGCATCCATCTGCGCCGCTACCGCATCCCGGTTTGAAATGAGGCTGCTTGCATCGTAGTGCGCCACCACCGCTTTCACCGTTTCCAGCACGCGGGGAGTAATCAGCGTGTCCTCGTACTTCTTGCCAACGGACTTATAAATCGTCATGGCGTTAGCCTGGTTGATACGGTAGCCAACGGATACGCTGGTTGAGACCTCCTGAATGTCAGAAGAGAACGCAGATAAATCCATGCTCATTTCCTGCACCCGGTTGTCCATCTTCACAATGGACTGCCAGGGCTGTTTGAACACGATACCTGCGTCCTTTGTACCGTCCTCGACTTTGCCAAAGGTCGTAACGATGCCCGTATAGCCAGTAGGGACGTAGGACACGCAGGAAATGCCGATCATACCCACGGCGACCACCGCCGGGATAATTGCGCTGTTCTTGTATTCTTTTGCCAGGAGCAGCACTGCCAGCGCAAACAGGGCGGCGACCATACCGATGATGAAGAAAATCATGTTTCCTCGCTTTCGCTCATTCGTTTATGTACGGGCGGAAGTTCGGTTGAATCTGATCGTGGCAGGTACGGTCTCCACTTATTTTTTGCCATCTTTTTTGTTCCTCTGCGGCTTCTTCTGTTCGGCCAGGATTTCCGACACGAGTTCAACCAGCCGTTCCAGCTCCCAACGTACTTCATGGAAACCGTATGCGTGTTTATCGTCGTAGGCATAGTTGAAAATCTTTTCTGCCGCAGTTCTGGACAGGTTATGTCCCACGTCGTCCTGTATTTTCTGGTAGACCAGTTCGTGTACGGCCAACAGGGCTTTATTTTTTGCCGTATTCAGGCGGCTAACTTCGTCCTCGAATTTTTTGTTTTCCTCTTCCAGCTTGTCGCGGTTCCACTTGACTGACATATTTTCGTCGAAAATGTGTCCGGCCTTATACTTCTGCAAGCCTGACGGCTTGCATGACATTCCGTATTCTCGGTCGAACTCGTTCTGAATTTCATCCCAGTCCATTTTGTTCTCCTATCTCGTCGCCCCATGCGTCCCATCCGGGGCAGCGGTTACGGGCGAAAAGTTCTATCCGTGGCACGTCGCCCATCAGTTCCACGATCCGCCGCCTTGTTTCATCCGGCTTTGCGCTGTGCGCTTGAATCGGTGACTCTATCACTTGATGTACGGCATGGTTTTTGATCTGAGTGGCTGCCTTGAATCCGGGTGTCACGCCCAGCAGGCAAATTTCTGCGTTTGCCCTTGTGTACGCTCCCATGCCCCAAAAATTCGTGTTGCTCTTGCGATTTTTCTTGATCCAGACAAAGGCGCAGGTCTTGTACTCAAACCCCCACGCCTCCATAACTCGCAGAGCGTCGGCAATTTGTGGGAATGTGGCCCACATGAAGCACGCCGTACCCCCCCCGCCAGGCTGTGGACTGGCAGTGCGCAGATGTCGTCCGTCGTCATGGTGTGGTAATGCTGTGCTGCATTGCCCCGGCTTTTCGGCCCGGTTCCGCACTGGCGGTAACTCCACGGTGGGTCAGCGTATATCACGGAATACTTTTTATCCGGCAAGATCATCTTCTGTTCTCCTTACAAATCGTATGAATAATCTTGGATGTACGGAGGAAACAACACCTCTCCCAGTATCGGCTTTATTCCCTGCGGGCGTTTCTCTACATCCACCCGGTAATCTTCCAGCAGCATCGTTTCTCCACAGAATGGACACTTTTGGGGTAGCTTTTCATTCGGGATGCCACCTCGCTGATTGTGGCTTATTTCCGTTGTGCAGTAAACGCACCTGTATTTTAGCGCAATTTTCACTGGCGCATTTTCTTCAAAGCTAACTGGAAACCGTTTTTCTTTTGGATATATCTTGTTGTCATAGATGTCATACAGCTTATTGAATCCGCCCTCTGCTTTCTTCATCCAGTTGAATTGCCCCTTGGCGGCATCGTGCAGATTCTTGTAGTGGTTTACGGTCACAGGCATTCCATTGTTGAAGTCCTCGTGTGTCACCCGCGTTTCAAAGCTACATGGGCTGCTTCCGATTGGGCGCGTTTCGATTTCGTACCCATTGACCTTGCTTTCGAGTTTGCCAAAGTCCTTTGCGTCGGTTGTACTCTTTGCGCGGTCGTCCCAGTATTCTGTGGCTCCAACCTTGCGTGGATCATTGTTCCAGGTGTCAACCCACGACGGCAGGTTTTTGTTCACCGCGTCGAACGTCAGGCCCCATTTTGCGCAGGCCTCCACAGCATCGTTCAGTTCCTTTCCCGTCCTGCACGTCCACAGAATCAGAGCTGCGCCGTTTTCCTGCTCGGACAGAGCCTTGAAGATAACGCCCCAGCGTGGCAGACCGATTTCGGGGTATTTGTTTTCACAAAGCGTCCCGTCAAAATCAATCGCAATTACTTTCTGCATTGTCGCTCCTTTCATTCCGCTTCCCGGATGATCCACACCCGATGTTCACCGTACCCGCTCCATGCCAGCGCATTTTCGTGAGTATCAACCGCAACGTCCAGGTGATAGCCCTGCACACCTGCTCCCTTGTCTTGCACAATACGGATGCCCACGCCCTCTATGTACAAAACCGTTCCATAGGGGAGAAGTGTTTGGTCTGCCGCCACCGTCACGTCCGCCTGGATCGGCTGACCGCTGGCAGTGATTCCGTGGCCCTCCCCGCAAATGTGTTGATACTGCTCCGTGCAGTACGCCGTACACATAAACGTCCCTGCTTCTTCCAGATAAACCTTGCCGTCTGCCATCGAATCAAGCCGATCCTGCAAGGCGGAAATGGTTTCTTCGTCCCGGATCGCGCGGTCAGACCAGTTCTGAAACCTGCTGGCGTAGATGTCGCGCTCCTGTGTTACCTGCTGAATCCTGGTGTGCAAAACTGCACCATTAAAAATTGCAAGGCCGAGAGCCGTACAGCTCAAGGCAAAAGAAACTGTCGGTAGCATAGGCTTTCTCATGATTTCACTTCCTTTTCTCCGAACCATTTCTTTGTTACGGCGATAGGGAACTCTTCAATCTCAGAGGCCCACGCCGCCGTCCCGGCTCCGTATGTTGTTTCCCACACCAGCGGGAACCCGCCGATGCCGTCAAACAAGCTGCCCAGCTTTGCGCCGTCTCTCATGTACGGTTTCATTTTCTGGACGATCCAGAACCATTGCGGAAGAGCAATGCTGTTTCCCAATGCTTTGTACCGCGGGCTGTCTGCCGCCTTGTGCTTTTTCCCTTTTGTGTCCGTCCATTCTCCAATGTCCGTCCATCCGTCCGGGTAGCCTTGCAGACGTTCGCACTCTGTCGGTGTGAGGCGGCGCACGATCCAGGCAATCTTCTTCGGCAGTTCCATGTGTTCTATTGCAACTGCCTGCGCATCGTGCATCGTGTCCAGTGTGCCAGACTTTTCTTTTGTGACCGACGAATGAGCTTGTCCGTTCCCGATTCCATAGCTTTCCATGACCTGCGGCCCGGAATGTGATGCTATGCTCCGGCAGGTGATAGATGTGGTCGTATCTCCCGTCACGGTTCCATTGTACAAGTCAACTGCAATAGCGGTGTAGTCCGTGATTCTGCTTTCGTGGTCGCCTGTAATGGTCGGCACTATCTGACCGTCGCCATTTCCTCGTGCATCAAACACTTTCACAACGGCGGATGGCGTATGCGCGCTTGCAGCCAAAGGATGGCACGGGTCGCCCCAGTGCGGGTTACTTCCGTTCTGCGGGCTGGTTAGTTGTGTAGTGTCAAACGGCAGTGCATCAAGAACAATCGGGTCATGGCCTTTTGCATTTGCCCTCAATGTTCCCACCACGTCATACGACACATCCATCCTGCCGCCGCCCTGGTCGTTTAAGACTGGAACTTTGTACGCTACCGCTGGGCGGTCAACTGTGTTCAATGTGTAGCTTTTATCTTCCTTTACGCCTAATCCGTTTGCGCCAGCTGTTTCAGAACGATCAATTATATTCCCCGCTAGACAATAGACCGGTTGGAAGAGCGTCTGGTCTTGGAGCGTCGATAGCGTCCCGGTTTTCTCCGTTTGTACCAGTGCGCCCTTTCCGCCTCCGGCGCAACCCGAACGTATTTTCAGGGTGTAGGCTGCGTTCCGCCCCCCCTCTGCCACCACTCGATCATTTCCAGCAGCGCAGTTTTTAGCAAGTCTGGCAACGCTTTTCCACGTCGGGATGCCCTCGTCAGGATGCCTTGACAGGCTCGTTCGCTCAAATAATATTTCAGAGGCGCGTTGGCCTCCAAAATCTGCGACAAGAGCGATTCGCTTTCGACGCTGGGGGACTCCCCAATGTTGAGCGTCGAGCTGTCGCCAAGCAAGACTCCATCCGGCTCCGGCGATTGCTCCGGCTTTGCTCCATCTGCCCCCCCCTCGGAGGTCTAGGAACAATAGCGTCTGGCTGTTCCACGCGGGCAAGTTCTTCCAGAACGACGCGGAAGTCCTCTCCGCCGTTGGAACTGAACGCTCCTGGTACATTTTCCCAAATAGCGAAAGTTGGGTACATTCCATTTGTCGCTTTCCTCATTTCCTTGATGATTCGCACGGCCTCAACAAAAAGACCAGACCGCCCTCCGGCAAGTCCCGCCCTGCGTCCCGCAATGGACAAATCCTGGCACGGACTGCCGAACGTGATACAATCCACAGGCTCTATCTGGTCGCCGTGAATCTTTGTAATATCGCCAAGGTGGATCACGTCTGTTGACCTGCCTTTCTTGCCATTTCCACGACCTGCCAGCCCCAGTCCTTGTCCGAAAAGTCCTTGTCCATCTCCGGGAAGCGGCGGTGCAGATCGTGGTTGACGTGTAACTCCGTCAGCATTGCGTCGAGCTTTTCAATTTCCGTCATGCCTCTTTCGCCTCCCAGTTCTCTACGATCCAGCGAATTGCGGCATGAAGTGCGCGCTTCGGGCAGGCTCTAACCGTTGCCATTTTTGCGACCAGCCGGATTGCCGTGCGCACCTTTTCTCTTTCTGCCTCGGTAATGGGTGTGAAACGATCATCCGCCATATCTTCCAGCAGTTCGATAGCCTCTGAATACAGCATGAAATCAACCTCCTTTGTTTTATTTTTTCTTGTGTGGGCGGTTGGAGTCGAACCAACTTTTATCTCGGTGTTCTGGGGGAGATAAACGCCGCCGTCGCCGTCAGCCATAGGCGCACCCACATATAAGACCGCCGCCTCCCTGGAGAAAATCGAAAATACGGAGAGGCGGCGGGCGGTCTTATCTGCCTTTAACCAGCAGGGGGAAAGACCTGCCGCCTTTGGCTTGGGCGGGTAGGACAAGGCACTTCTTCGCTTGTGCGGCGGCGCACCCTCTTTCGGCTTCCGTTGCCGTCATGCAGGGTACGACTTGACTAGGAGCAGCATGGTTTTTCACCAGCTTTCGCGTTAGGAGGGACGCTGCCATACGGCACTCTTTCGCCCTGTTGGTGCGCAAATGTTATGGAAAATCGCACCAGCTTCCATGATGCCTATACGCAACCGACGCGGGCGGGGTTCGGCCCCGCTTTCAGTGGATCAGCAGCTACCAACAACTGATCCGCCCCGCGTCACATAAAAGCCGCCGCGCTGACGCGGTGCGTGGCGGCTTTGCAAAATAAGCCAATGGGGTTACTTATTCTTCGGTCGATAGTGCTTGCACGCTTTGTCGTAACCACCGCACGGCGCGCACCGTGGGATGGTTATTTTGAACGTATGCTCACACTGTACTTCTCTTGTTGCGCCCTTTTGCGGGGCGGTCTTTGTGTATGCGCTTCTTGCCAAACGGTTCTCCTTTTTCGCTTTCTGGATATAGCTTGCGCGCCCCATCGTGGCCGGATGCTCTCGTTCATCCTGCCATATTTCCCAGCGTTCCGGCTTGTTATAATTTCTTGTCAGCCGCCAACATGGCCAGATGTACCGATAGTAGATTCCACCTTTACAAACGTCCCAGGCTCCCAGTCCGGCAGTTGCTATATATGCAATCTCGGCTTCCGAAAACCCGCAGTTCAAATCTTCCGGCAGGAGTGCGGCTTCTCCCGTGATTCTTGTTCCATCCGGCAGATACACGACGTACCTTGCCGGGTTTGCGTTACCGTTCATCATAGTGGGTGGCGATCATGTCTGCGAAATGCAGGCAGAGAACTTCGGGATAGCGGTCATAGGCTGTTCCGAGTGTGTCCCAGCTTTCCTTGCCGCAGTACGCCCCCATGTGCCAGCGAATCGCAATGATTTCTTTCCCGGTCAGCTTGATAAACCGCTGTGCCATAATCACGCTCTCTTCGCCGTGTCCCAGCAGACCGCGATCCTCATAACCGTACTTGTGGAATGCGGTTTCGTGGTACTTGTTGACCTTGCAAATGTCGTGCAGGAGTGCCGCCACCAGCACGGCGTTATTGTCGCAGTCCTTAAAGGCGTGGTTGGTTTGGCACAGTTCCATTGCCGCATCCGCCACATTTACGGTATGGGCTGCCAGGCCGCCGCAATGGTTGGAGTGGTGCTTAATACTTGCCGGGAGATCAAAGAACCCCTGCTTCTCCAAGTCGTAGAGCAGTGCGTCCGCACCGGGCCGTTTGTGAAGTTCTGCTTCCAGCCACAGCGCTTCAAACTTTTCCCGTGGCTCCATGTTCTCATACTGCTTTTCGTTTGTCATTGCGCTTGCCCTCCTGTTTCTTCTGCCATTCCTCGAACCGCTTGACGTTCGCTGGGTCAGAATAGAAAAGCTCCGCCAGATCGAGCAGGCCGCGGGTCTGGTATTCCGTAACGATGGGCTGGGCTTTCTTTCTTGCCATTGCCGTGCCGCCTTTCTTAGAACTTCCCCATGAGCAGATGTGCGAAAAACTCCGTCATGTTGTCTGTCTGCACACCGCGCTTGCCGCTGATCTTGTCGAGCCATTCTTCCTTGCAGGCTTCGTCGATCATCTTGTGCATAACATTCTTGAGTTCGGCCAGCTCCTTTTCGTTGCTCGCCACGGTCACAAGTACCCCGGATGCAATTCTTCCGGCCAGCATGAGCAGACCAGCTCCCGTCCCGTCCAGACCGATCAGCATTTTCCCGGATTCGTCCCGGCTTGCGTTGATTTTTGCAGGTGTTTTCATGTTCGTTCTCCTTTGGTTTCTGTTTTATATTCGGATGTGGAGGCGCGCCCCGGAGTCAGCACCGGGCGGGCGGGTGAATAACTCCCGCCCTGCACTGGCCGCGCCATATCAAAGGGGCGGTTTGGACAGGTTGCCGCCCCGCCCATGCGGGCCGCCCTGACGTGTTTTTTTGTCCTCGTCGGGTAGGACACCCGGTAAATCCGATGAACCGGGGTGGCCGTCTGCGTCCCCCACTTCCGGCCACATGGCAGGCGTGTTTCGGGTCGCCCAGCCCGTGCCGGGTGTTATTCCCAGCCATCACCGCCGCCGATAAAGACGGCCATCACCAGCAGGAAGAGCCAAACCAGGGCGACGATTCCCCAGCTAAAAGCCGTAGCGGACACCCAGCAGATAAATGCTGTTACCGCCAGTGCTATGACGAACAGGATAATGAGCATCACGCACAGGACAATGATCGTCACTTCTTTTTCCTCCCGCTTTTCTTCTTGTGTTGCTGCGTCTGCCGCGCCTTTGTGCGGTCTTTGCACGGTCGGCAGTACAGCGAAACCAACGTATCGCACCGACGGTATGCCGCGCCGTCGTGCCTGCGTTTTGAGCAGTTCATTTGCTTCTTCCTTTCCGCCTCGCTACCGCTCGGCTCACAGCTTGCCAGCGAACAGCTTTCAGCGTTTCTTGAAATAAGCGGAACGGCCCCCGATGCTCCAGCCCGAATCCGCGCGGGAACCGTTGAGGTCCAAGCTGAACAGGCCAGCGTCGCCGCCATCGGCCCAGCTGCCGCCCCGAACCGGAAGGTATTCGCCCTCCGTCGCGTCCACAGCACAGACCGCCTCGCCCTCACCAGCAAACAAGCCCAGTTCCATAAGCTGGTCGCTCCAACATAACATCCGCACATCTTCCCAGCTCTCAAAGTTGGCGCGTCCATGCTGCGGTTTCTCTGTGGTGAACTTGATGCCGTCCATTGCATCGACGTAAACCTGGTCGCCGTTGCTATCCACGATGGGCTTCCATCCGTCGCCGCAGGTGGTCAGGTCGGTTTCCGGCAGAGCTGCGTCGTTGTTCTCCGCCGCCCAGAGCGCGCCGTCCTTGATCCGCAGACCCCGGACGATCTCTAAGACGTTTCCGCACAGGTCATGTACGCCCGTCGGCGTGTGGTCATGCGTCCAGGTAGCAGGGCCGGAGCCAGTCAGCGTCTTGTTGCTGTCCTTGACGTTCACGCCGCACTCTGTCGGGTCAGCGTGATACTTGCCGCAGTTGGTGTTACCATGCGGCAGAGTGCCGTTCTTCCAGCTAAGACAGGCCAGCAAGCCCCACTCCGCCGCCGTCATGCAGTGCCATCCCTCGCCCTTTGCGAAGCAGGCATCCGCAAACTTGTCCGCGGTGATGTCGGTGACAGGCTCCATGTAGGGCAGGCTGTACGGTTTGCCGTTAATCATGGTGTTCTGGTATACCGAAATGTAAATCTCGTCGTATACCTCGCCGCCGATGATGAACGCCGGGTGCGGCTTGTCCTTTCCGCCGTGGAACAGGTCTTTGTCGTTCATGCGGCGGAAGCGGTGCATGATGCTGGGAATGCCTGCGTTGTCGTATATTGCGACAACATCCCACTGTGCGCCGGGGGCTACCTCTTCCGGCTCGGTCAAAGGCTTTACCGAATTTGCTTTCTCGTAGGTTTCGCAACTCTCGCAGTCGTCATTGCATCCCACGCATTCCGGCTCTCCAACGCCCTCTTCCGGGTCGCGGCAGCCGTCCCGGAAGATGGTCGGCAGCACATCAAAGCTGATCTTGTGCGCCTCCTTCACATACTTCAAGAACTGCTCTGCCTGGGCCAGAACTGCGGCATCCTCACCCTCGGCTTTCATGCTCATGGGCGGCCAGTTGATCTTCACTTTTGCCATGCTTCTTTTTCCTTTCTTCTATCTGGCGGCGAATTGTTTCTTTCGCCTTTCTTTTTCTGTCGTCCTCCCGTGCGCGCCACACGCCGTAGGAAAGCCCCGCGGCATCCGCCGCCCGAACGTCCAGTGTCAGGGCATCCGGGGGCGGCTTGCGGTAGCCATTCCCACGGGCGGGGCCGGGGATGTTCCTGCGGGCAGAGCAGCAGGGGCAGTATTTGCTTGCCGGGTTTTCGGCTACAAATACCGTTCCGCAGTCGGCGCACTTTTTCAGCACTCCCGTTACTGCCATTTGCCACGCCTCTCTTCCTGGGCCTTTTTGTATGCAGAGAACCAGCGGTCAAGGGCTTCTTTCTGCCGGACGTACCGACGGTGATTACGGATCATCGTTACGACGGTGTACGTTACCGTGCAAGCCGCCACGATGACCACCGCCAATGTTGTGAACTTATTCATTGGCTGCCTCCTTGCCCGCCGGGGTGGGCTGTTCTGCCTCCGGCTCCATAGACTTTGCCAGCTTCATGCCCTGGGCCAGCCCCGCCAGGTAGATTTTGGCCGTCGGGTTCTCCGCCAGCACCTTGGCGATCTCTTCACTCTTCATCTTTTCTTTCTCGCTCATACTCTCACGCTCCTTGTTGTCCGCCCCGGCCCGCCGTGATATAATCAGGGCAGGAAAGGGGGTGTTTTGTATGCCTATCTACTGGATCAATACCAAAGGCAAAGGATTTTCTAACGACCAGATTACAGCGGTAGAACGCAAAGTCGATGATAGCGGTTTTGCGATTGCCAACTATGACCCCGCCCGTCAGGCCGTCCACGTTTCCGTCCTTGACGGTCACTCGGCAAGTTCTTTGCCTGCGCTTCCCATTGGTTTGACTTACGAAGAATCATTTGGGGATTGACGGTTGCGGCCTGCTTGTGCAAGAAGCAGGCCGCTTCCTTTTATCCGGGGATAGAACAGCAGATGTGCTTTTCTTTCCAGCTTCTCACGGCGTTTTTGTACTGGTACATTTCCGTTCGATATTTCCCGTAGGACTTCTTGTGCGGGTTATCGTCCGGCATTTCCGGCCATTCCCGTTTCATGTCCTGCCACTGCGCAAGGAAGAACCAAGGGTCAATAATCATTCGTTCCTGCCGCTCTTCCTGCGGAATCGTTTCTCTTGGAAAAATCGCACACTCAAAATTCTTTTTCCAGTCTGTTTCCGGCATTGCCTTGTCGCAGGTGTTGCATTTATAATAGCCATACCAGCCGCCTGTGTGCTCGTTCGGTTCAAACACAAACCCAGACCAGACAATCGTATTGGGTGTCCCGCACTTCGGACACGGAATCATATATCCGCCCCACTTGCGCGCTTCTGCAATGAACTTGTCCTCCCGGTCTTTCTGGCGGAGCTGATTCAAAATCCCGTTCCAAACCTCGTCATTGTTCAGTTTTGCCCGTGCTTTCCGCACCACTTCCTCGAACTCTTCCGGGTTTGGCCGCTTTGGGCTTCCCACGCCGCTGATGTCAAGTGTCACGCCAACAGCGGCGCGGTGTCCAGAATCACACTCCACGCCCTGATAGCTCGCTACTCCATATAAAGGCATAACCTGTTCACCTCCTTTTAATGTTCATCAAGCTAACCCTTTGCGTTCATTATAGTTTATCTAACTATCAATGTCAACCCCTTATTTCTACATTTTTGTTGACTTAACTAACATTCCGTGCTATTATGACATTAAAGGAGGTGAATCCTATAATGAAAGAACGAATCCGTGAAGTGCGAGAACATTTCGGGCTTAGTATGGAAAAGTTTGGCGCTCGTATCGGCATCGGCAAAACGTCCATTAGTCTTTTGGAAAGCGGCAAGAACAATCCATCCGTTCAAACCGTTGCTCTGATCTGCCGCGAGTTCGGGGTCAGTGAGCACTGGCTCCGCACTGGCGAGGGAGAGATGTTCGAGCAGACACGGGAAACTGTACTGGATCGGCTGGCCGCCGAGTACAGCCTGGACAAAGAGCAGGTTTCGGTGATTGAGAACTTTCTCGATCTGTCCCCGCAGGAACGCACGTTGTTCCTTACACAGATGCGCAAGGTCTTTGGCGGGCCTTCCGCACAGCCGCCCCGCCGGGTGGATGTGTCCGGCGACGTGGCCGCTGCCGTTGTCAACATGCAGGACGAGGTAGCCCGGTACAACGCCGAGCGTGCCGACGAGGCCGCCAGTGGGGGAAAAGAATCTTCTTCCACAGGTTAGTGCTTGACCGTGCCGCCGCTGAATGGCGCAGGAAGCACCAGTAAAATTCAGCACACAAAAAGAAAAAGCCCACCGGGGGACAAGGCCCGGTAGGCTTTTTCGTGTATGGCAAATAAAAACGCCCCATCTTCTCCGCAGAAAAGACAGGGCGTTTTGGAACGAGTTGAACCTAAACGTGCAACTCTACTTATATAAATGGCTCCCAGATATGATATTTCGGAAATGAATTTAACTTTTTGACTGTTGAAAGTGTGGAAAGATTTATTTTTCCCAGAACTTGCAACGGCTTGCAACAAACTTAAAACTACTTGAAAGGTGGTATTTATGCCTCGCAAAAAGAAACTGCAAGAGGTTGGCGGCCTGCGCCTGGTGGCGTACTATCGCTACTCCAACGGCGGCCAGCAGACCGAGCAGAGCATTGAGGGTCAGCGCCGGGACTGTGAGGCCTACGCCAAAGCCCACGGCTACAAGATCGTCCATGAGTATATCGACCGCCACATTTCCGGCAAGAGTGACAGCCGCCCGGCGTTCCAACAGATGATCTCCGACAGCGACAGTCACCTCTTCGACGCTGTGATCTGCTGGAAAACAGACCGCCTCGCCCGCAGCCGCTACGACTCCATCATCTACAAGACCCGCCTGCGGAGGAACGGGGTCAAGATTCTGTATGCCGCCGAGACGGTGGTAGACGGCCCAGAGGGTATTATCATTGAGGGCTTGATGGAATCTCTGGCCGAGTATTACTCCGCCGAGCTGGCGCAGAAGCTCCGCCGCGGCCAGCGGGAAAGCGCGCTCAAGTGCATTGCCCTGGGCGGCAACCGCAGCTTTGGCTACGACATCGGGCCGGACAAGCACTACTGCATCAACGAGAAGCAGGCCCCCGCCGTGCGGTACATCTTTGAGCAGTACGCCGCCGGGGCTACCGCCGCCGACATCGTGCGGGAGCTGACCGCCCGCGGCTACCGCACCAGCCGGGGCAATCCGTTCAACAAGAACTCCATCTGCCGGATCATCACCAACGAGATGTATCTTGGAGTGTACAAGTACGCCGACATCCGCATTGAGGGGGGAGTGCCTGCCATGATCGACCGGGAGCTGTTCAACCGCTGCCAGACCCAGCTTGCCTTTAACCGCGCCCACGGCGGCGGCAAGGGTGCGCCCAGGGCTGACTATGTGCTTGTTGGTAAACTGGACTGCGGCCTGTGCGGTCATGCCATGAAAGGAGCCAGCGCCACGGGCCACACCGGGAGCAAGCACTACTACTACACCTGCACCCAGCACGTCGAGAAGAAGTGTCCCAAGACCTCCATTGAAAAGAACTATCTGGAACAGGTCATCGTGGACGGCGTTGCAAAGTACGTCCTCACCCCGGAGAAGATTTCGCAGATCGTGGACTGCATGATGGAATTGCAGACCAAGGAGCAGGAGCCGAAAGGCAACCCGGAGAAGGACGCTCTGGAAGCAGAGCTGGCCGAGTGCCGCCGCAAGCAGAACAATATCCTTGAGGCCATCGAAGAGGGCGGTAGCGCCCGCCTTGCGGCCCGCCTGCGCACGCTGGAAGAGCAGGAAGCCCAGCTCACCTTTGCCCTGGGTGAGATCAACAACGCCCCCACGCCGCCCCAGTTCAGCCGGGAAGCGCTCACGTTCATGTTCGAGCAGTTCCGCCGGGAAGAGGACGAGGTGGACGAAGAGTACCGCCGCCGCATCCTGGATACGTTCGTTTCGTCCATCCTGCTGTACGAGGATCGGGCAGAGGTCAAATTCAATATAACCGACCAGAAAACCGGGGACTTTGAGCGGGTGATTTTGCCCATTTCTGCAAACAAAAAGCCCCCGGAAGATGACGATATAACGTCAAATTCCGAGGGTTCTACCGCGTTGCGGTTGGTGGAGGCGATGGGAGTCGAACCCATGTCCGAAAAGAGCTCAGTGTAGGTGTCTCCGGGTGCAGGCGATCTACAACATTCCCGCCGCGCCACGCCGATCGTCAGGCTAGCGCATTGGTAGCTTCATGAGTTCCTGCCGGTCCGCAAAGCTTAGGTCCGTTCAGGTGCTGTGTCTAAAGGACGCCCCGGCCCCACACGACACAAGAGTGGGCGGAACGCGCAGCACTCAGGCTGCGAGCAACTGATAATTATTGTTGTCAGTTAATTTTTTTGGAGGAGTTATAGAGCAGTTCCCCCGCTGCTACCCGCTGCCCAGACCTTGCTCCCCCCGTCGAAACCTTTACGCCCCCATATAAAGCACATCTTGCGATGTGCGGAAAGCTTGGTTTTCTGCGGTGAGCCGCAGTCTGCAATTGGAATGCTTAATAATACTTGCCGTTGGACTTCACAGCCCGGTCAATGGAGCGCTTTGCATCGCGCTGGGCGGCATCGGCACGCTTGTCGTACAGCTTTTTGCCCTTGCACAAGCCCACTTCCATTTTTACGCGGCCATGCTTGAAGTAAAGCGAGAGCGGCACCAGCGTATAGCCCTGCAGTTTGCACTGCTGGTGCAGACGCCGAATCTCACTTTTGTGCGCCAGAAGCCGCCGGACACGCATAGGATCCTGATTGAACAGGTTGCCGTGGTCGTAAGGGCTGATGTGCATCCCCTTTACCAGCAGCTCGCCATTTTCAATATCTACCCAACTGTCCTTCAGGTTGACCCCGCCGGCCCGCAGGCTTTTCACCTCGGTGCCTTTGAGCTCCACACCGGTCTCCAGCGCTTCCAGAACAAAATATTCGTGGCGCGCTTCGCGGTTGGTGGCGATGCTCTTGGTCGCCGGGCGCTCCTTTGTGGGTGCCATGCTGCGCGCCTCCTTTCTCCGTTCCGTTTGTTGTTTCAGTATACCATTTTTTCAGGGTAATGCAAGGGCTGTTTCTGACAGAATTGTAAATTTTTACACACTCACAGCTCTCCCCGGCCGGAAAGTGCCCGGTACAGGGTAGTCTCGTCCGCATATTCCAGGCTGGCGCCCACCGGCAGACCGGAGGCCAGCCGGGTGACCCGGATGCCCAGCGGCTTGATGAGCTTTGCCAGATACATGGCGGTAGCCTCGCCCTCCACGGTGGGGTTCATGGCCATGATGACCTCCTTCACCGTGTCGTCCTTCAGCCGCGCCAGCAGCTCCTTGACGGTCAACTGCTCTACGCCCACACCGGCCAGCGGGTCCAGCAGACCATGCAGCACATGGTACAGGCCGTTATACTCCCGGGTGCGCTCAAAAGCCTGCACGTCCCGGGGCTTTTCCACCACGCAGATCACCGAGGTGTCCCGCTTGGCGCTGGCGCACACCGGGCACAGGTCAGCGTCCGTAAAGTTCTGGCAGATGCGGCACCGGTGCAGCCGGGTGTGCGCACCGCGGATGGCATCGGCCAGCGCCGCAGCGTCCTTATCCGACATACTCAGCACCTGATAGGCCATGCGGGTAGCGCCCTTGCGGCCCACGCCCTGAAACTTGCCGAACTCCTCGATCAGCTTTTCCAGCGGTGCGGCAGTGTAGTCCATGGTATCTCCCCTTCCCGGCTCAGAGACCCGGAATGTTCAGGCCGCCGGTCAGCTTGCCCATCTCGGCTTCGGCGGTCTCATCCACCTGCTTCACGGTGGCGTTGATGGCAGCAGCCACCATGTCTTCCAGCATCTCGATGTCATCCGGGTCCACGGCCTCGGGCTTGATGGTGATGGACAGCACCTCGTGCTTGCCGTTCATCTTCACGGTCACCATCTCACCGGCGGCGCTGCCGGTGTACTCGGCGGCTTCCAGTTCGGCCTGCTTGCTCTTCATGTCCTCCTGCATCTTCTGAGCCTGACGCATCAGGGCGTTCATATCGGGGCGGCCGTAGCCTGCGGGCATTCTTGCTTTCATAATGGTATTCTCCTTTATTATAAACAATTTTTATCGCTTTTTGCGGGCGGTATCCTCAATGCTGACCTCTAACCCCAGTTTTTCCAGCGCCAGAAGGGACTGCTCCGCGTTGGAGGCGGTCTTTCCGGCCGTTTTGGGCTCGTAGGGGCCGATGGGCACCGGAACGCCGGATACCTCGGCGATCAGCTTTTTGATCAGCTTCTGGCTGTCCTTGTTCACCCGGATAAAATCCCGGAAGGTCTTGCCGCCGTCGATCAGCACGCGGGTGCCGTCAAAGTAAGCCTTGGACTTGCGCAGATACATATACAGCATGGGGTCGATGCCTTCCAGCTTCTGCACGATCTGTCCCCAGTACGGGAAGGGGTTCGTGCCCTGCTGCGCCACGCTGCGGGGCTTTGTCAGCACCGGGTCGGCAGGGTGCTCCTGCACCGGGGCAGGCGGTTCCTCTGCCGCAGGAGCCGACTGCGCGGGTTCTGCAGGGGCAGGCTGCTCCGGCTGACTGACCGGCTCCGGCTCCTCCGGCGGCGGTGCCTGCGGGGCAGGCTCGTCCCACGGCAGGGCGGCATCGCTCTGCTGTACCGGCGGTTCGTCCGGCATCGGCGGCAGCTCCTCCGCAGGGGCTGGCGGAGCTTCCGGCACAGCAGGCTGCGGGGACACCTCCTGCACGGCAGGGGCAGGTTCTGTTCCTGCTGCCGGGGTCTGGGGTGCAGTTGCTGCCGGTGCGGGCTGCACCGGGGCGCTGGCAAAGGGCTGCACCGCTGCCGCAAAGGGGCGGGGCGCTTCCGGCTGTGCCGCGCGGGCGGGGGCTGCCTGTACCGTTACCGCCTGCATCTGCTGGGGCGGCTCGGACAGGCTGAACAGTGCCAATTCCAGCTCGATGCGCTGGTCGCTGCCACGGGTCATGTGCTCCAGCGCCGTGCCCAAAGTGCGGATGGCGCGGATGGCTTCCCGCTGCCCCATCTCCGGGCCTTTTTGCAGGTACAGCGCCTCTTCCTCCGGCGAAACACCGGACAGCAGCGCCTGCCCGCCGGGCAGCGCCGCCAGCATCAGGGCGCGGTAGTGGGCGATCAGTTCCTCAGTCAGACGTTTTACGTCCACCGACTGCTGCCGCAGCTGCGCCAGCTGTGCCAGCGCGGCGGCGGCGTTCTGTGCTTCCAGAGCGTCCGAAATTTGGAACAGGTAGCTGCGGTCGGTCACACCCGCCATGCGGCGCACCACGTCCGCGTCGATCTTTGCAGTGACGCCGGCGCAGGTATCCAGAATGGACAGTGCATCGCGCAGCGCACCATCGGCCAGACGGGCGATCAGCTCCGCGCCGTCGGAGGTCAGCTCCAGCTTTTCTTCCCCGGCGATATACTCCACCCGCCGGGCGATATCCTCCGGCCCGATGCGGGTAAAATCGTACCGCTGGCAGCGGGAGAGGATGGTGGCGGGCACTTTCTGGATCTCGGTTGTCGCCAGAATGAAGATGACGTGTGCGGGCGGCTCTTCCAGCGTTTTCAGCAGCGCATTAAAGGCCGCTGTGGACAGCATGTGCACCTCGTCGATGATATACACCTTATACTGGCAGGCGCTGGGGGTGTAGGCGGTCTCGTCCCGCAGGTCGCGGATATCATCCACGCCGTTGTTGGAGGCTGCGTCCATTTCCACCACGTCCAGCAGGCTGCCGTTGTCGATGCCCTTGCAGATCTCGCACTCCCCGCAGGGGTCGCCATTTACCGGGTGCAGACAGTTGACCGCCTTTGCAAAAATTTTGGCGCAGGTGGTCTTGCCGGTGCCGCGCACGCCGGTAAACAGATATGCATGGCCCACGCGTCCTGCGGTGATCTGGTTTTTCAGGGCGGTCACGATAGCACGCTGGCCCACCACGTCCTCAAACCGCTGGGGTCTCCATTTGCGGTAAAGTGCACGATACATGGCGATCTCTCCCCTTTCCCGGCCTTTGCGGCAAAAATAAAAGGACAGCGCTCGACGGGGTTTTGTCCCCGCCTTGCGTAACTCGGCATACGGATGCAGGCTTACTGAAACGCACGAACGCACTGCTTAAGGCTGCTTGGTTCCCCACCTGACCTGGTTCACAGCGAGCCCATCGTACAGGACCCGCATCCGTATGCCGAACCACGCAGCAGGCGCTGTCCGACACATCCTTGTGGATGCTAAGATATTGTACCATAAACCCCGCCGGATTGCAAGAGGGGGCAAAACAAAAAGGAGAAGCCCGAAAGCTTCTCCTCGTTTGTGCTAAAACTGTTTAAGACTGGCAAGCGGTGATCAGGCTCATCTTGTACACCTCGTCTGCGTTGCAGCCGCGGGACAGGTCGTTGATGGGTGCGTTCAGACCCTGCAGGATGGGGCCGTAGGCAGCGTAGCCGCCCAGACGCTGTGCGATCTTATAGCCGATGTTGCCGGCCTCGATGCAGGGGAAGATGAAGGTGTTGGCCTGACCAGCCACCTTGCTGCCCTTGCACTTGACCTGTGCCACCTCGGGAGCAACGGCTGCGTCAAACTGCAGCTCGCCGTCCACAGCCAGCTCGGGATCCATCTCCTGTGCCTTGATGGTAGCGTCGTGGCTCAGTGCCACGGTGCCGCCCTTGCCAGAGCCCTTGGTGGAGAAGCTCAGCACAGCCACCTTCGGGTCGATGCCGAACAGCTTTGCGGTGCGGGCAGTCTCCACAGCAACCTCTGCCAGCTTGGAAGCGGCAGAGATCTTGACCTCGCCGGTAGCCTTATCGACGGTATCGGTGTAATCAATGTTGACAGCGCAGTCGCCCATGGCAATGCGCTTCAGACCCTCTTCGCCGCAGTCGCGGTCCAGAATAAAGCAGGAGCTCACCAGATGTGCGCCCTTCTTGGTCTTGACCAGCTGCAGAGCGGGACGGATGGTGTCGGCGGTGGAGTAGGTAGCGCCGCCCAGCAGGCAGTCTGCCTTGCCCATCTTCACCAGCATGGTACCGAAATAGTTGGACTTTTTCAGCAGGGCGGTGCACTCCTCAGCGGACTGCTTGCCCTTGCGCAGCTCCACCATGGTGCTGACCATCTCATCAAAACCGGCGTAGTTCTCCGGGTCGATGATCTCGGCAGCGGAAATATCAAAGTTACCGGCGGCGGCAGCAGCCTTGCACTCTGCCTCGTTGCCCACCATAACGACCTTCAGCACGCCCTCGGCCAGCAGCTTGCTTGCGGCCTCCAGAATGCGGGGGTCATTGCCCTCGGTGAACACGATCGTCTTGGGATTTGCCTTCAGCTGTGCTACCAGCGGTGCAAACATATCAGCCATTGTGATTACCTCCGAAAATGCTTTCCAAAATTTGCATTCCGTGTCTGTTGGACACAAGGATGCCTTTCTTCTTTATTCTAGCACAGACGGCAAAAAGTTCAAGACAAAATTGTGTTTTTGTGCTATATTTTAGGGGAGAAACCTTTGTTTTATTTGTGAATAAAATATCATACTGGTTTTAAAGGAGATGTTCTCCATGAATATGGATACTTTAAAGGCTGAATGCCTTGCCTGCACCCGGTGCGAGCTGTGCGCCACCCGGACGAACGTGGTGTTCGGGCAGGGCGTGCCGGACGCCGAGGTGTTGTTTGTGGGCGAGGGCCCCGGCCAGAGCGAGGACGAGCAGGGTCTGCCCTTTGTGGGGCGCAGCGGCCAGCTGCTGGACAAATACCTGTTTGCCATCGACCTTGACCGCAAAAAGAACTGCTATATTGCCAACATCGTCAAGTGCCGCCCGCCCCAGAACCGCGACCCGCTGCCCGCCGAGAGCGAAGCCTGTATGCCGTGGCTGCGGGAGCAGTTCCGGCTGCTGCATCCCAAGATCGTGGTCTGCCTTGGGCGCGTTGCCGCCCAGCGGATGATCCGGCAGGATTTTTCCGTCACCCGGGAACACGGACAGATCATTGAGAAGGGCGGCATCCTGTTCATGGGTACCTTCCACCCCGCTGCCCTGCTGCGCCAGCCCCAGAACAAGCCCGAGGCCTTTGCGGATTTTACCGTGCTGCGTGACACCATTGCCGCCGTGTGTGAGCATACCTATAATAGGTAAGGACAGGAACCAACCGCGCCGCTTTTGCATACTGTAAAGCAAAAGCGAGGTGTTTTGTATGGAAAGTTCCGTGCATCCTTCTGTGGATTTCTTTCTGGGCGCTACAACGCCCGCCGGGTTCAAGGGCTACTTTGCGCCGCTGCGCCGGGAGCCCGGGATGCAGCTTGTGCTGCTCAAAAGCGGGCCGGGCTGCGGCAAGTCTACTTTGATGAAGCGTCTGGCGCGCGCCGCACAGGATAAAGGCGAACCCATCCAGCGCATCCACTGCGCCAGCGACCCCGACAGTCTGGATGGGGTAGTGTTCCTGCGGCAGAAACGCGCCATCATCGACGCCACCGCGCCCCATGTGGTGGAGCCGGAAGCCCCTGGCGCAGACGAGCGGGTGTTGAGTTTGTACCACACCATTGATGCCGATGCCCTGCACCCCCACAAGGACGAGGTGACCGCCCTGTTTGCCCGCAACCAGCTGCTGCGCAGCCGGGCGGCGCGGTATGTGGCCTCGGCGGGCAGCCTGCTGCTGGACAGCCGCCGCGCCGAAGCGTGCAGCGCCAACTTTGAAAAAGTGCGCCGCTACGTCAAGCGGCTGTGCATCCGCCTGTTGCCCCGCACCGAGGAGATGGGCTCTGAAGAGCTGCGGCTGCTCTCGGCCATCACGCCCAAGGGCGAGGTGTTCTATCAGGGCACGGTGCAGGCACTGGCAGACAAATGCATCCTCTTCCGGGACGACTACGGGGCAGTCTCCCGCCTGCTGCTGGAACTCATCCGCGCCGAGGCGCTGGCGCGGGGCTACCACATCATCACCTGCCCCTGCGCCATGCACCCGGAGGATAAGATCGACCACATTATCATCCCCTCCCTGCGGCTGGCGTTCCTGACCGACAACCGCTGGCATCCGGTGCGGCTGTCTGCGGCGCAGACCGTGCGGTGCAGCCGTTTTGTGGATAGAGAAAACCTTTCTGCCTGCCGTGCACGGCTGCGCTTCAACGAGCGCGCCGCCGCCGAACTGTTGGAACAGGCCTGTGCCCTGATGGCGCAGGCGAAAAGCTGCCACGACGAGTTAGAGACCTACTACCGCACCGCCGTAGACTTTGCACAGGTGGATGCCGCAGCCGCCCAGTGCATGGAGCTGTTCGGGGTAGGATAACGAAAAAACGGAGGTGAAACGCTTTGGCAAGCATCCATCTGCCCATCCGGCAGCTGGTGGAGTTTATGCTGCGCACCGGCAGCATCGACAGCCGCTTTGCCGGCTTTGACCGCGCCAACGAGGGCGCACGCATCCACCGCAAGCTGCAAAAGGCCGCCGGAGAGGGCTATCAGGCTGAGGTGTTCCTCAGCGCGGAGCGGGAAGCCTGCGGCATCGCCTTTACACTGGAAGGCCGGGCAGACGGCATTTTCACCGACGAAAACGGCACTGTGACCATTGACGAGATCAAGACCACCACTGTTCCCTACGAGGAGATCACCGAGGAGCTGAACCCCTGCCACTGGGCGCAGGGCATGGTATATGCCGCCATTTTCAGTAGCCAGCAGGGACTGGATGCGCTTGCCGTGCGGCTGACCTATTATCAGGTCGATACCGACCAGATTCAGCGCTTTACCCGGCAGTTCACTCAGCAGCAGCTGGAGCAGTTTTTGCAGCAACTTTTAACGCAGTATGCCCCGTGGGCGCAGCGGCAGCTGGACTGGGACACCCGGCGCAGCCAGAGCCTTGCGGCGCTGCAATTCCCCTTTGCGGCGTACCGCCCCGGGCAGCGGGCGCTGGCGGGTGAAGTGTACCGCGCCTGCCGCGCCGGGAAAAGCGCCGACCGCAAGGGCGGCACCCGCGTTTTTTGTCAGGCACCTACCGGCATCGGCAAGACCATGAGCGCGCTCTTCCCTGCTTTAAAAGCCATGGGCGAGGGCTGCGGCGCAAAACTGTTCTATCTGACCGCCCGCAACACCACCCAAGCCGCCGCCGAGGACGCAGTGGCGCGGCTGCGTGCCGCACAGCCCGGCCTTGCCCTGCGCAGCGTGACCCTGACCGCCAAGGAAAAGGCCTGTCTGCACCCGGACGCCGAAGGGCACCCTGCCTGTCTGCCGGAGGTGTGTCCCTTTGCCAACGGCTACTACGACCGCCGCAAGGATGCGCTGGCGGCTCTGCTGGACGGCAGCGGCAGTTTCAGCCGTGCCGCGCTGGCGGACACCGCCCGGCAGTTCTCAGTGTGTCCCTTTGAGCTGGGGCTGGATCTGAGCGAGTGGTGCGATGTGGTCATCGGGGACTACAACTATCTGTTTGACCCGGTGGTGCACCTCAAGCGCTTTTTCGATGCCGCCGGGGACTGGCTGTTCCTCATTGACGAGGCGCACAACCTGCCGGACAGAGCCCGCGCCATGTACTCGGCGCAGTTTGCCAAAAGCAGCCTGACCGAGGCAAAGCGGGCGCTGGGCAAGGGCAAAAGCAGCCTGAAAACCGCACTGACCAAAGCAGACAAAGTCTTTCTGGCGGCGCGCAAGGCCTGCGCACAGGCTGCGCCCCGCACAGGCACAGAACCTGCCGGGGAGACAGAGCCCGCACAGATAAGCCTTTTACCCGCTGAAGCTGCCCCGGATTTTGCCCTGCCGCAGCCGCTGTACGCCCGGGACGGCACTGTGTTTTTGCAGCAGCTGCCCGCCGCTTTGCCCGCTGCCCTGCGGGCGGTGCACACGCCTTTGCAGGACTGGCTGGAGCAGAACCCCGAGGACCCCGCCCACGCCCAACTGCTGGAACTCTACTTTGCCTTGCAGGACATCGCCCGCGCCGCCGACCGGTACGACAGCCATTTTGTCACCCAGCTTACCGCTAGGGGCAGTGAGCTGGAGCTGCATCTGCTCTGCTTAGACCCCGCACCCTTTGTGGACGCCAGTCTGGCGGCAGGGCGCAGCGCGGCGCTGTTCAGTGCCACATTGACCCCGCCTGCCTTTTACCGCAATGTGCTGGGCTGCGCCGATGCCCGGGCGGTGGCGCTGCCCAGCCCTTTCCCGCCGGAAAATCTGGGGCTGTTCTGCCTGCCGGGCATCTCCACCCGCTACCGCCAGCGGGAAGCCAGTGTGCCCGCCGTAGCGGATGCGCTGGCGGCGCTGGCAAAGGGCAAGACCGGCAACTATCTGGCGTTTTTCCCCAGCTACGCCTATTTGCAGCAGGTGTACGAAGCCTTTGCCGCCCGCTGGCCGGATATTCCCACCCTTGTGCAGCAGCGCAGCTTGGACGATGCCGGGCGCGCGGAGTTTCTGGCGCAGTTTGTGCCCCACCCTGCCAAAACGCTGCTGGGCTTTGCCGTGATGGGCGGCATCTTCGGCGAGGGGGTGGATTTAGTGGGCGACCGGCTCATCGGCTGCGCCATCGTGGGGGTGGGTCTGCCGCAGGTGAACCCCCGGCAGGAGATGCTGCGCCGGTATTACGAGGAGCAGTCCGGCTGCGGCTTCGACTACGCCTACCGCTACCCGGGCATGAACAAGGTACTGCAAGCCGCCGGGCGGGTGGTGCGCACCCCACAGGACAAAGGCGTGGTGTTGCTTTTGGACGACCGCTTTGCGAAGCCCGACACCGCCCGTCTGTTCCCGCCGCACTGGCAGCACATCCAATATCTGCCCGGCACCGCCGCGCTGGAAACGGCGCTGAAAGGGTTCTGGGATGTATAAAACTGCAAAAGGAGTTGTTGCATTATGCGCAACAACTCCTTTTGCTATAACCTTAATACTCCACGCCTTTCCGTGCGGCGATGCCCTTCTGGTAGGGGTGGCGGCGGCAGCACATCTCAGTAAGGTAATCTGCGGCATCCAGCATCCACGCGGGGGCTGCGTGGGCGGTCAGGACGCACTCCTGCCCGGCGGGGCGGTGCAGCACCGCCTGCTGCAACAGGGCTTTATCCACCATGTCCAGTTCCCACGCGCTACCGGCTTCGTCCAGCACCAGCATATCACAGGGCTGCGCCAGCGCCGCCGCAAGGTTTTTGTTTTGCAAATCGCGGGTAGCGGCCTTTTCCGCCTCGTTCATCTGAAAAACGAATTTCTGCCCGGCCTTGCCCCGGTAAACGGTGGCGCCCAGCTGCTCCAGCAGCGGGATCTCGCCGCTCTGCCCGCCCTTTAAAAACTGCACGATGACCACACGTTTTCCGCTGCCCAGCGCCCGCAGGGCAAGCCCCATGGCGGCTGTGGTCTTGCCCTTACCATCGCCGTAATACAGATGCAAAAGGCCTAAACTTTCCATCGTCTTTCTCCTTTTTGGCTCTCCCGGTTTTGTAACAAAAGGCACCCGCAGCCCTGTATGCTTAACAGAACGGCTGCGGATGCCTTGTTATTTATGGTTTGCTTTTACTGGTACAGCGGGAACTCCCGGGTCAGGCGCAGGACGCGCTCGCTGATCTCGTCCTTCTTTTCCTCATAGTGCCAGATGCAGTCTGCAATGCAGTCCGCGATCACCTGCATCTCGGCTGCGCCCATGCCGCGGGTGGTGACAGCCGGGGTGCCCAGACGCACGCCGGAAGTCACAAAGGGGCTGCGGGTCTCGCCGGGGACGGTGTTCTTGTTGGCGGTAATGTGCACGCTGTCCAGACGCTGCTCCAAGTCCTTTCCGGTGCACTCTTCGTCCCGCAGGTCAATGAGCATCAGGTGGTTGTCGGTGCCGCCGGACACCAGCTTGACCCCGCGCTGCTGCAAGGCCGCGGCCAGCGCCTGTGCATTTTCTACGATCTTGCAGGCATATTCCTTGAACTCCGGCTTCAGTGCCTCACCAAAGCAGACGGCCTTGGCTGCAATCACGTGCTCCAGCGGGCCGCCCTGCATGCCGGGGAACACTGCCGAGTTGATGCGCTTGGCAATGATGGGGTTGTTGGTCAAAATCAGGCCGCCGCGGGGTCCGCGCAGGGTCTTGTGGGTGGTGGTGGTCACCACGTCGGCATAGGGTACGGGGCTCTGGTGCTGGCCGCCCGCCACTAGACCGGCGATGTGCGCCATATCCACCATCAGATATGCGCCGTAGCCGTGGGCGATCTCGGCCAGCTTTTCAAAGTCGATGGCGCGGGGGTAGGCAGAAGCGCCCGCCACCAGCATCTTGGGGCGCACCTTGCGCACCTGCTTTTCCAGCTCGGCGTAGTCGATGACGCCGTCTGCGCCGACACCGTAGGAGATGAAGTGGTAGTTTTTACCGGACATATTCACCGGAGAACCGTGGGTCAGGTGACCGCCCTGCGAAAGGTCCATGCCCATAACAGTATCGCCCAACTCCAGCAGGGCAAAATACACGGCAAGGTTGGCCTGTGCGCCGGAATGGGGCTGGACGTTGGCGTACTTTGCCCCGAACAGCTGGCAGGCGCGCTGGATGGCAATATTCTCCACCTCGTCCACATAGACGCAGCCGCCGTAGTAGCGCTTGCCGGGCAGACCCTCGGCGTACTTGTTGGTCAGCACGCTGCCCATGGCTGCCATCACGGCGGGCGAAACGATGTTCTCGCTGGCGATCAGCTCAATGTTCTCGCGCTGACGGGTCAGCTCCCGCTCCATGGCTGCGCCCAGTTCCGGGTCGGCTGCATTGACCATGCCGATGGTGTCCATCATATCCTTGTACATTTTACTTGCCCCTCTCCACAAAATGTTGTAGATTCTCTCAGCGCAGCGCCCGCGCGGCGCTTGCTACTGTAAGATAATCATAGCAGAAAGCGGCAGCGGCTTCAATCCTCTTTTCGCCAAAAGGCTTGCTTTTTTTGTCTGAAGTGTTTATTATGTTTGTATAAAAATGCGCTGTCGATTTTGTATATTTTTCAAGTATCCTCTTCCACAGGTGAAGCGAGGTGTTTTGTATGACCATTGCCGAGGAAAAACAGGCGCAGCGTACCGCCGGCCGTGCCGCCCGCAAAGCGCTGGATGCACCGCAGCGTGCTGCCGCCAATGCAGCCCTTTGCCGCCGGGTGCTGGAACTGGACGCTTACCGTACTGCCTATACCCTTTTGCTCTACGCAGCCTTTGGGGGCGAAGCCGACCTCGCCGCCGTAGCTGCCGAAGCTGTCCGGCAGGGCAAGACGGTGGCCTACCCGGTGTGCGACGAGGGCTTTACCCTTACCGCAGCCGTGCCGGGCGCGGACGGCTGGACGGTGGGACAGTACGGTATCCGCACGCCTGTGCTGGAACGCTCTGCCCTTTTGCAGCCGGAGCAGCTGGATCTGGTGCTGGTGCCCTGCACCGCCTTTGACGCAGACTGCTACCGGGTGGGCATGGGCAAGGGCTACTACGACCGCTACCTGCCCCGCTGCACCCGGGCGGTGAAGATCGGCATTGCATTGGAAGTTCAGCGCGTCCCCCGCGCCGCCGTGGACAACCACGACCAGCGGCTGGACGCCTTTGTAACAGAGAGGGGTATTTACACATGGAAATAAACGATTTAAGCTGCACGCAGTTTCTGGCACAGCTTGCCAGCAAAGCGCCCACGCCGGGCGGCGGCGGCACGGCCGCGCTGGTGGGCGCTGCCGGTGTGGCACTGGGCAACATGGTGGGCTGCCTGACCACCGGCAAAAAAAAGTATGCCGTCGTGGAAGCGGACATTCAGGCACTGAACGCCCGGGCTGAAGCCCTTCGGCTGGAGCTGGAAGCGCTGGTACAGGCCGATGCTGACGCCTTTGCGCCGCTGGCTGTGGCCTACGGCCTGCCCAAGGACACCCCGGAGCAGGCCGCGCACAAGGCTTCTGTGCTGGAAGCCGCACTGGACGGTGCAAGCGCCGTGCCGCTGCAAATTATGGAAAAGTGCGCCGAGGGCATCGCGCTGGCAGGGCAGTACGCCGCCAAAGGCAGCGTGCTGGCAGTATCGGATGCAGGCTGCGCCGCCGTGCTGTGCAAGGCGGCATTGCAGGCCGCAAGCCTGAATGTGTTTATTAACACCAAGCTGATGGCAGACCGCACCCGCGCCGCCGCGCTGGACGCCCGGGCAGACGCATTGCTGGCAGAGTTTGTGCCCTGGGCAGACGAAATCTTCACCGCCGTCAGCGGGAAACTCCGCAATAAATAATATCACAAATGAGGGAAAGTATATGGCAACGATTTTAAAGGGTGCGCCGGTGGTGGCCGCCATGAACGAGCGCAACGCGGCACTCTGCGAGCAGCTGAAGGCAAAAGGCATCACCCCCACGCTGGCCGTGGTGCGTGTGGGCGAGCGGGAGGATGACCTCTCCTACGAGCGGGGCGTGATGACCCGCTGCGGCAAGGTGGGAGTCGCCGTCCGGCAGTTCGTGCTGCCTGCCGATGCCACACAGGAGCAGCTGCTCCGGGTACTGGATGAGGTGAACACAGATGACGGCATCCACGGCTGTCTGCTGTTCCGTCCTCTGCCCAAGCAGTTCGATGACCGCACCGTCCGCGCCGCCCTGCGCCCGGAAAAGGACATCGACGGCATTACGGACGCTTCGCTGGCTGGGGTGTTCACGAATACCGATTTGGGCTACGCCCCCTGCACCGCGCAGGCCTGCATGGAAATTTTGAAGTATTACAACGTTCCTCTTTCCGGCAAGCGTGCCGTGGTGGTGGGCCGCAGCCTTGTGGTGGGCAAGCCCGCCGCCATGATGCTGGACCGGGAAAACGCCACCGTGACCCTGTGCAACTCCCGCACCCGGAACCTGCCGGAAGTGTGCAGGCAGGCCGACATCGTGGTGGTGGCCATGGGCAAAATGGCGGCTGTGGGCGCGGACTGCCTGCGGGCAGGCCAGACCGTCGTGGACGTAGGCATCCATGTAAACGAGGAGGGCAAACTGTGCGGCGACGTGCAGTTTGCCGCCGCAGAGCCGGTGGTGGACGCCATCACCCCCGTGCCCGGCGGCGTGGGCACCGTGACCACCTCGGTGCTGGTAAGCCATGTGGTGCAGGCGGCGTGCAAAAAAGCCGGAGTAGAATGCTGAGAAGATCATTTTAAGACAGAGCAAGCCCGGAAAGTCCGCAGACTTTCCGGGCTTGCATTTTTACGGGCGGAATTGTAACGGGTATCAGCCCCGCACAAGGAGCAGCAGCAGGGCCGAGGCCACACACTGCAGAATGAGCCAGCGGGCTACCACCTGCTCATCACTCCAGCCCTTGCGCTTGCGCACATGGTCGTGGAGAGGGGTCAGGGTGTTTTTCAAGATCCAGATGTGCAGAAAACGCTTCAGGCTGATCTTCAAAATGCCCAAGCTGCCGTCTGCGATGAACACGATAGCCGCCAGCAGGAAGGCGAAGGGGTGGCCGCACTTGAGCGACAGCATGGCGATGAAAAAGCCCATGGCGCGGCTGCCGGCATCGCCCATCAGCAGGCTGGAGGGCTTGGCATTCAACCACAGGTAGGCCAGCAGCGCACCGATGAACACCACACCAGCCGTAGCATACGCACCCAGTTCGGTCTTATAAGCCAGCAGGTAGGTGCCAATGGTAACCACTGCCAGACTGGCGGAAAGGCCGTCCACACCATCGGTGCAGTTGACCACGTTGATGCTTGCCCAGATAAGGATAACGATGAGCAGCAGGTACACTGCATACGGCAGGGTGAAGCTCCACTGCAAAAAGTGTACGCCGCAGCCATTGAAGTTCAGGTAGGTGACGCCCGCCAGCACCGCGATGACAAAATCGATGATGCCCTTTTTGTACTCGTTCCAAGCGGTTTCGGCGGCATCGTCCAGATAACCGGAGAGCATGGAGGCGATGAGCAGCACATTGTACACCACATACTCTGTGTTGAAGGGCAAAAACGCCAGCGACACCAGTGCGATGCACAGCACAAAGATCAGTCCGGAGCCTCGCGCCTTGCCCTTGGAAAGCTCGCCGTTCACCGCAAAGGCGCGGCCGTGGTCGTGGGGCAGTTTATCGCGGAAAATGGAATCCGTCAGGGCGGTCAAGGCAAATGCCAGCAAAAACGCCATGGCATCCACGCCCCGCTGCCCGATGACAGAGGTCAGCATTTGGATCATAAGATAACATTCCTCTTTCTTTCTGTATAGTACGTTGTGAGTGTATCACGCCCTTGCCCAAAAATCAATCCCGGCGGCAAAATTCACTTTGGATTGACTTTTCTCCCGTAGCTCTCTATAATAATGTATTAGTCTGTAATTTTCACCCACAACGCAGGAGGTTCCATGTCCATTACACTTGAGCAGCTCTCTGCCCGGATGCGGCAGGGTGAGCAGGTGCCGCTGCGCCATACCGCACAGGTGGCGCTGACGCTGAGCATCCCTTCCATTTTGCAGCAGATCGTGGTCACCGCTATGGAGTACATCGATGCCGCCATGGTGGGGCACATCGGTGCCGCCGCCACCGCTTCCATTGGCATCGTCAGCTCCAGCACATGGCTGTTGCACGGCATGCTGGCCGGGCTGTGCATGGCGTTTTCCATTCAGGTGGCGCAGTATCTGGGCGCAGACCGCCAGCAGGACGCCCGGGGCGTTTTGCGGCAGTCCATGCTGTTCAATCTGGCGGTGGGTCTTGCCGCAGCGGCCTTTGGCGTGGGCATCAGCCGGTTTCTGCCCGGGTGGCTGGGCGCAGACACGGCATTGCAGGCAAACGCTTCGGCCTATTTTGCCATCTGGTCGGCTTCCCTGCCCTTCATCATGGCTATGGGCACCTACGCCGCCATGCTGCGCTCTACGGGTGATGCGCTTACCCCGGGCCTCATCAGCATCTTCACCTGCGTACTGGACATCATCTTCAACTTCTTCCTCATCAACCCCACCCGGGAGATGACGGTATTCGGCCAGAACCTCACGGTCTGGGGTCTGGGCTGGGGCGTACCGGGCGCAGCACTGGGCACAGCCCTTGCCAACGCCGTGGGCGGTACGCTGGCGCTGGGCGTTCTGCTGCTGAGGGATGGCCCGCTGTGCATCCGCAAGCCCGGCTCGTGGCACATTACCCGCGCCTGCCTGCATAACGTGTGGAAGGTGGGCGCACCGCTGGCAGCAGAGCGCGCCGCCCTGTCCTCGGCACAGGTGCTGCTGGTGCGCATCGTGTCCTGGCTGGGCACTACCGCCATTGCCGCCAACAGTCTGGGGGTCAGCGCCGAGAGCCTGTGCTACATGGCGGGCTACGGCATTCAGGACGCCGCCCTTGCGCTGGTGGGACAGGCCGTGGGCGCGAACCGCCGGGACATGGCAAAGCGCTTTGCATGGCTGTGCACCGCCATGGGCATGGGCATCATGGCACTTACCGGCGTGGGGCTGTATGTGTTTGCCCCGCATCTGATGGGTATCTTCACCGCCGACGCCGCCGTCATTGCGCTTGGCGCACGGGTGCTGCGTATCGAAGCCTTTGCCGAGCCGATGTTCGGGGCAAGCATCGTAGCCAGCGGCTCTATGCAGGGCGCGGGCGACAGCACCGGCTGCTTTATCCTGAACCTTGTCAGTATGTGGGGCGTGCGGCTGACCTTGGCAGTTCTGCTGGCTCCCCGCTTTGGGCTGGTGGGCGTATGGGTGGCCATGTGCGCCGAGCTTTGCACCCGCGGCGCGCTGTTTTTGCTGCGCATGGCGCGTGGCAAATGGCTGGATAAGGGTGCCTTGGCGTAAATTTACCGTCGGGTGGGAAGTTTCTCCGAGGACCGTCCGCTGGGGTGGGTCCCTGCCGCCGCAGGCGGTAGGGCGGGCGATGGAATGGCCCGAGTCGTGTCCGAGGAGGAAGCTTCCCGCCTGATGACTGTCTATAACAATCAATACAATCAAAAAGCCGAAGCAACCTTGCAGTTGCTTCGGCTTTTTCTATGCCTAAAGAACTAAGAAAAATCACTTGCGGCCATGCAGGATGGGCGACAGGGGCTTATAGATCAGCAGGCACAGTACGGCGTCCAGCAGACCCTTGACCAGCGTGAAGGGCATGTTAAAGATCACAAGGCACTTGATCAGGCTATCGGCAGAAGGCAGGATGGCCTGATACATGCCCAAAATGGCTTCCAGCGGCATGTGGTAGAACTGTACATAGGCCGGGTATGTGATGAAGTAGTTGGAGGGCACGCTGAACACGGCCATGACGGCTGCACCGGCAATGGCACCCAGAATAGCGGTCTTGCGGCTCTTGTGGCGCTTGTAGACAAAGCCCGCCACAGCAGAGAACACCGCGCCCAGCATAAAGTTGCACAGCTCACCCACGCAGGCGGTGGAGGTGCCCTTGATGATGATGTGCAGCAGGTTCTTCATAAAGCTGATGACCACGCCGTACACCGGGCCCAGTGCAAAGGCACCCAGCAGGGCGGGCAGGTCGGAGAAGTCCATCTTGACAAAGGACGGGATGAGCATCGGCAGCGGGAACTCGATGAACATCAGGATAAAGGCGACCGCGCTGAGCATGGCGGCAACGGTCAGATTGTGGGTGGTATTCTTTTTCATGGTAGTTGTCCTCCCCGGGGTGTACTCCCCGTTCAAATTTGTTCGGAAAGCCCTTTTCGCGCTGGATCGAACCGGAAAGACAAACCAAAAAGCGCCCTGCTGCAACCAAAAACTGCAACAGGGCGCACAGACGCAATTTGCCTGCCGTTTCTTGCATCCGGACTATACCGTTGGTCCCGGAGTTGCACCGGGTCAGCACCCTTGCGGGTGGTCGCGGACTTTACCGCCAGTGGGGAATTGCACCCCGCCCTGAAACGAACTTTCTGACCAAGAGTATAGCGCGGTACTGCGGCGCTGTCAAGCCCCCTTTCCAAAAAGTTTGCACATTTTTTGTCAAAGTGCGTTTTCACCTTTCTTTCCTTGCCCCGGGCGGCAGAGTATGCTATCATAATATGCGTTGTGAAAAAACACAGGAGGTTTTCCATGATTTTCTCGATCCGTAACCTTGGCTTCGAGCTTGGCTCGCTGCTGCTGGAAGGCTGGGCAGCCTTTGCCGCCCGCGTGGTGTGCGCGGCGCTGCTGCTGGCGCTTGGCTGGCTGGCGCGGCAGCTTTTGTCCCGCAGGGTGTTCCCTGCCCTGCTGCGCCGCAACTGGCGGCTGGCCGGTACGCCCATTCTGCTGCGCAGCTTTGCCGTACCGCTGCAGCGGCTCACCCTTGCAGCGTTCATCTATGCCGCAGCGGCCAGCCTGCCGTGGGCAATTGCCGGCGTAAATAAATTTCTGCTCACAGTCTTTGAGCTGGCCGCCACCTTTTTTGTGTGTCAGGGGCTGTACGCCGCCGCCGATCTCACCGACCTTTTGCTGGCGAGCTGCGGCGAGGAGGTGCGCACTAACCGCACTCTAACCACCCTGCTGAACAAGGTGTACAAAGTTCTCATCGTGGTTCTGGGCGTTATGACCATGGCACAGGAGAGCGGCCTGCCGGTGGGCAGCATCGTAGCCAGTGCGGGTCTTGTCGGTCTGACCATCTCTCTCGCGGCGCAGGACAGCGCCAAAAACCTGTTCAGCGGGCTGGTCATCCTGCTGGACCGCCCCTTTTCCATCGGCGACTGGATCACCGTGGGCGACGTTTCCGGCGAAGTGGTGGACATCAACTTCCGCTCCACCAAGGTCCGCGCACTGGACAACTCGGTGTACATCCTGACCAACAGCACGGTCAGCTCTGCCACCATCAACAACGGTACTTTGCGCAACAAGCGGCTGTACCGCTTTACCCTCGGGGTCACCTACGATACCACCCGTCCCCAACTAGAACAGCTGATGACCGACCTGACTGCCATGCTCAAGGCCAGCCCCTACACCTACGAGGACTCGGTGCTGGTCAAGCTGAGCGGCTTCGGCGCTTCCAGCATTGACCTGCTGGTGTCCGCCTACCTGCGCACCGCCGACATGACCCGCTTTTTGCAGATGCAGAACGATCTGAACCTTGACCTGATGGACGTAATGCAGAAAAACGGCGTGGACTTCGCCTTCCCCTCCACCACCGTGTATCTGGAAAAGAACAGCGAAAACTAAAAGACGATCCAGAATGGCCGCTGCATACGCTTTGGCCATCTTCAGCGGAAGTCTATTTCTGTTTTATGTTTGCCGCGGCTTGTAGGCCGCGGCAAACGCATTTTCACGGGCCAAAAAAGAAACGCCGGTTTTATTGTAATAATCAGGCGCTTTTGCCCTATAATTTCCCGTCTTGTCATGTTATTCTTATAGCGCGCCCGCATACACTGCGGGACACGCCATCAAATCATCTGTGGAGGAACTCTTTCCCATGACACAGCTTTTGCTGCCAATTATTTACCTGGCCTTTATCAGCCTTGGCCTGCCGGATTCTCTGCTGGGGTCTGCATGGCCCACCATGTACCCCCAGCTGGGCGTTCCCTTCTCCTACGCGGGTATCCTGTCCATGATCATCTCGCTGGGCACCATCGTTTCCAGCCTGAACAGCGACCGGCTCACCCGGGCGCTGGGCACGGGCAGGGTGACCGCCCTCAGCGTGGGCATGACCGCTGCGGCGCTGTTCGGTTTCTCGGTCTCCGGCCAGTTCTGGATGCTCTGCCTGTGGGCTATCCCCTACGGCTTGGGCGCGGGCAGCGTGGATGCCGCTCTGAACAACTACGTTGCCCTGCATTACGAGAGCCGCCACATGAGCTGGCTGCACTGTATGTGGGGCGTGGGCACCACCATCGGCCCTGTGGTGATGGGCGCGGCGCTTTCCGGCGGGCTGAGCTGGAACAGCGGTTACCGGTACATCGCCCTGTTCCAGATCGCACTTTCTGCCGTGCTTTTTTGCAGCCTGCCCCTGTGGCATAAACGCCCCGATGCCGCCCCGGACGGCACCGTGCCCAAGGCGCTGACCCTGCCGCAGGTATTCGCGCTGCCGGGCGCGAAGGAAGTGATGCTTTGCTTCTTCTGCTACTGCGCGCTGGAGACCACCGCCGGGCTTTGGGCCAGCAGCTACCTGACCCTTGTGCGGCAGGTGCCCGCCCAGACGGCTGCCAGCTTTGCCAGCCTGTTCTATATCGGCATCACAGTGGGGCGGGGCGTCTGCGGCTTTTTGACCTTGAAGCTGAGCGACGACCAGATGATCCGTCTGGGGTTTGCGGTGCTGGGCGTGGGCATTGCTGCCCTGCTGCTGCCCGGTGCGCAGGTCTTTGCGCTGGCAGGGCTTGTGCTGGTAGGGCTGGGATGTGCGCCCATCTACCCCAGCGTCATCCACTCCACCCCGGCGCACTTCGGCGTACAGAATTCTCAGGCCGTCATCGGCATCCAGATGAGCAGCGCCTATGTGGGCAATCTTGCCATGCCGCCGCTGTTCGGCGTGCTTGCCAACAACATCACCCCGGCGCTGTTCCCCTTCTACCTGCTGGTATTTCTGGTGCTGATGGTGCTGATGCACCGGCAGCTGGTGCGCAAAACGGCGCACACCTGAAAGGTTCCAGCCTGCTAAAGTTAAAGGGACTGCCGTACCTCATTTGGTGCGGCAGTCCCTTTGCTATTTATTCAGTTATTTGTAGAGAACTGCGTTCAGAACTTATTGAGCATCTTTTTCAGCTTTGCCAGTTCCTCTGCATCGCGGGTATCATCCAGCAGGGTGAGGGCATCGTTGAAATAGTTGCGGTCCAGATAAGAGTGGGTGGCATTGGCGTGGGCAGCCATAGCCTCCAGCACGGCATAACCGGAGCGCACCAGCGGGTGGGTGGCAGGCACGCTGCCGCCCTCGGCCACCAGCGCAAACTTGCTTTCCGCCATATCCTCCAGCAGGGCGCTGTAAGCGTTGTTGGGGTCGGTGCCGTGGTTCTGCAGACCCTGATACAGCAGCTGTGCCACAAAACCCAGCGTAGAAGCCGTATACCAGTTACCATTGAAATTATTGGGGTTCGCGGCCTTATCGGTGACCGGGGAGTTGATCTTGTTGGTCAGGTACACCACCACCAGATTCTCCACGGGGTCGATCATGGTCAACGTACCGGTCCAGCCCTGATGGCCAATGGTATTGGAGGGTGCCTGCGTACCGAAATACCAGCAGCGCTGGTTGTCGCCCTCACGCCACCAGCCCAGACCCCAGTTGGCAGCGTCCTCCTTCTTGGGTGCGGTAAAGGCGTCCATCACGTTGCGGGAGAAGTAGCGGTTCTCGCCGTAGCCGCCGGTGAGCATGACAGAGGCCAGTTTTGCCAACTCGGTAGCGTTGGAGAACAGGCCTGCATGGCCGGAAATACCGCCCATCGCGTAGTAGCACTTCTCGTCGTGCACCTGGCCCTGAATGGTGGCGGTGCGCACGCCGGTAAAGGAGATGGCACCATCACGGGTGTTGCCGTTCAGCTCGGTAGCGGCGCAATCGTTGGCGGCAAAGCCGTTCAGCAAGGGGTTGTAGGTGGTATGGGTCAGACCCATGGGGTCCCAGAAGGTCTCCTTCAGGAAGGCGTCCAAACCCTTGCCGGTGATGGCTTCAATAGCGAAGGCCAGCAGCATATAGTCCACGTCGGAGTAAACGGTCTTGGTGCCCGGCTTATACATCAGCGGGGTCTTGAAGATGGACTTGAGGGTCGCGGCGCGGGTTGCAGCGCTGCCGTCCCAACCGGAGAAGAGCACGTTGGTGGCACCGGGAACGGTCTTTTGAGCGCACTGGTCAAAGGAATCGTTGTGGTACTGGGGGTCTGCAGGGAAGCCTGCCTGATGGCGCAGGATATCGCGCAGGGTCAGTTCTGCTTTCCACTGCTTGTTGACCTTCAGGCCCGGGTTCTCGTAGCCGTTGTAGGTAATGTCGATGGTGTCCTCCACAAAGGCGCTGCCCAGCAGGTCTACCAGACGGCTGTCCAAATTGGCCTTGCCCTGCGTGACGAGGTACTGTAATGCGTAGTTTGCAGTGTACATCTTGGTGTTGGAGGCCAGATCGTACAGGGTATCGTTGGTCACAGCCGGGCTGTCGGTCTTGGGGGTGCCGTCCGGATTATAGGAGTTCACCTTGCCCCATGCGTTCTGATACACCAGCTTGCCGTTTTTCACAATGGCCATCTGTGCGCTGGGGAAGCCGTTGTTCACGTCGGCCTGAATGATCTGCTCCAACAGCTCCAGTGCATCGCGGTCGATGCCCACGTCCTGCAGGCTGCCCTCCTGCACTGTGGGGTAGCCCACCCGCACGGTCACCTTTTTGCCGCGGGGACGGATGCCGCCCACCTGAATGGTGTTGCGGCCGTTGATGGTCTGGCCGGAAATGTCCACGTTCCACACGCCGCCTGCCGCCATGGCAGCGGTGTTGATCTGGCGGTTATTGACGAACAGGTTAAAGCCGGTCACGCCCGCCTCGGGCTCCACGCACAGCGTTCCCTGCCCTGCGTAGCCCACAAAGGTGTACATGTGGTTCATGGCCAGCGTATCGTCCAGACCCTTCCAGTTGGGGAACACCGGCTCGCCCTGCCAGCCGCCGCTCACGCTGCCGCGGCTGGTCACCTTGACCGAGGCCGCCTTTTTAGGGACGAGGTTCAGGGAGTTGGTATCCTCCGCTGCGGCGGCTGCGGGCTCGGCAGCAGAGGCTGCCCCGGCGGTGCACACGTTGAGCGCCATCATGCCCAGACCGGCAACGCTGCCCTTCAGGAACGTTTTACGGGAAAATTTGGTTGACATGGTAAGGTCCTCCCATTCTTTTTGCCGCAATGCGACAATATACCTGTATTCGTGCTTTTTTGTCCCGCAGCAGCGGGACTGCCTTGTGCCCCGAATTGTACGCGAGACGAAACAAAATGTCAATCATGTTTTTATCTTGTGGCACAAAGTTTTGCGTTTCTCAGTTTTTCGCCTATTTTGGCACATCGTTTTGCGTTTTGTTTCAAATTTTCATGCGTTTTGTATACAACCAGCCGCAAAAATGCGTAAAAAAAGCCGCCGCACAAACCCTTGTGCAGCGGCTTCGGTTCATAATTTTTCTTACAGGATGCGGGCGCTGATAGCGTTTGCCACCTGAAACAGGTCCTTCTGCCCAATAAAGCCAAACTTGGCCTCGTGGCCGTCCGCAAAGCAGACTGTCAACTGGGACGCCTGCAGCGGATCGCCAAAACCCGCCGTCTGGATGCCATAGTGCAGCACCTTGCGGTAAGGCAGCACAAAAAGCTGCTGCCGCGTGCCCGTGACCCCCTGCATATCCACCATGATGATGCGGTGGCTGGTGAACACCACCTGATCACGCACCGTCTTGTATGCGCCCACGATCTGCTCGCCCTCCAGCAGCAGGGCGTTAACATTTTTGCAGATATCCTTCTCCTGCAGGCGCATGAGGTTCTCCATCGGTTTATCGCGGAATTCCATTGTAGCGTTCCCCTTTCAGCGGTTTTATGGCTCTATTGTAGCATTTCCGCCGCCGGTTTGCAAGATGACTGCCCAGTGCAGGACAAAAAGAAAAGACCCGAACCGTTCAAGGTTCAGGTCTTTTGGAGCGGGTAATGGGAATCGAACCCACCTCCTCAGCTTGGAAGGCTGATATACTAGCCGATGTACTATACCCGCAATTGCAGAAAGAATTATACCATAACTTTCCGCAAATGTCCAGCATGAATTTAGCAGCTGCATAGCTGGGCAGACACAACAAAAAAGCACCGCACATTCCTGTGCAGTGCTTTTCTTTCTGGTGGAGATTACCGGGATCGAACCGGTGACCTCTTGCATGCCATGCAAGC
>OLPS01000146.1_pt1 | contig 96631 bp, 91 predicted proteins | sample 1673071 | NCBI WGS metagenome assembly OLPS01 (sample SAMEA3136752, study PRJEB25190) | human gut metagenome | reverse complement strand
CCGAAAATAGGTTGGGGTAAATTTATAGGTACCGCCGGATTATTTGGCGCTTACCATGATTCAGGACAGAGATCCACTTACAGTACCTTCAACCAGAAGAAATCCAGTTCTTGCTGACATATTTAATAGGCTTGGATACATGGAGCGTAAAGGTAGTGGATTTGGAAAGATTATCAGTGGATATGAATTTCAAATTAATTATAGTGAGAACAAAAGACCATCATTTCGCTCAGATAGATACCAGTTTACTGTAGTGATGCCGAACCTGAACTACGATGTCCCTCAAGATGTCCCTCAAGATGTCCCTCAAGATGTCCCTCAAGACAAGTTAGATGTCCAGATTATTGACTTGATTCATAAGGACAACAAGATAAGTACTGAAAAAATAGCGATAGCATTAGGAGTAAGCTCTAAAACAATAAAACGCCATATAAAGGAAATGAATAATGTAATTTATGTTGGCAGTGGATTTAGTGGACACTGGGAAATTAAAGATAATGAGTAATGGATAATAAGATAAATCAAAAAATCACGCAAACCCATAACAGAAGAAATATAGAGAAAAATGTTAAATACGGAGAATACCATGTCAAACACCACCCTTACACAACTTCAAGAAGGACTGACAACTGCATATATTGACGGTACAGCCGCTGCCAATCTGGCATACAAGCCTGCCTTCGTGTCGAATAATCCGGAAGAGGGCAAGAAAGTTATTTCCGTCATAGAAGATGAGCTGATGAAGTGTGACCAATTCCAGATCAGCGTGGCGTTTATTACTATGGGTGGAATTACGCCTCTTTTGCAGACATTGAAGGAACTGGAGAAGAGGCAGATCCCGGGTCAGATCTTAACGACAAACTATCTTAACTTTAGCGAGCCCAGAGCATTGAAGAAGCTGCAGGAACTGTCCAATGTTACTCTGAAGATGTATGATGTGGATCGGGCAGATCAGGGCTTCCACACCAAAGGCTACATTTTTAAGAAGGAAGAGATTTATCGTATTATCATCGGTAGTTCCAATATCACAAGTGCTGCTTTGACGAAAAATAAGGAATGGAATACCAAGATTGTTTCCACGGAACAGGGCGAGATTGCACAGGAGATTGTAAAGGAATTTTATCAGCTTTGGGATTCTAAGTATGCGCTTTTCTATGACGATTTCTATGAGAATTATAAGCAAAAGTATGAGATCATCAAAAAGCAGAGGGAAATAGCAAAACGGGATGAGATATCTTCCACGGAGAAGTATAAGCTGGAACCGAATTCTATGCAGGTAGGGTTTATTACGAATCTTCGTAGGATTGTGGATGCTGGAGAAAATAGAGCACTGCTGATTTCTGCTACCGGCACAGGTAAGACATATGCGTCAGCCTTTGCCATGCGAGAGTTAGGATTTAAGCGTGTTCTGTTTTTGGTACATAGATCTACCCTCGCGAAACAGGCGTTGACATCATTCCGAAAAGTATTTGAAGATAAGAAGTCAATGGGCATTGTTGGGGCAGGATATTCAGATTATGATGCGGATTATATCTTTGCCATGGTGGAGACGCTTCACAAAGAGGATAATCTGAGAAAGTTTGCACCGGAAGAGTTTGATTGTATTGTTTTGGATGAGGCCCATCATAGCCCGGCGAATACTTATCAGAAGGTCATGGAGTATTTCAAACCGAAATTGTTCCTTGGCATGACGGCAACGCCAGACAAGAGAGATGACGGAGAGGCTTCCAAGAATGTGTATGAGCTATTTCATTACCAGATTGCTTATGAGATCAGATTGCAACAGGCAATGGAAGAAGATTTACTGTGCCCGTTTCATTATTTTGGAATTAGTGATATTTCAGTTGTGACGGACGAACAGATGAAGACTCGAAATATTTCGGAAGAAAATTTTGGAAAGCTTACTAGTGACGAGAGAGTAAGGCATGTTATCGAGCAGGCGAAATACTATGGTTATAGTGGGGATCGAGTGAAAGGTCTCGTTTTCTGTAGTAGAAATAGAGAGTGCGAAGAATTATCGGCTAAATTTAATGCTCTTGGTTATCGGACAATAGCACTTAGCGGTGACAATAAGGATAAAGAACGCGAAAAGGCTTTTGAACGATTGGCAATGAACGAAGAGGATGCAACGGATGAGATGCAGCCGTTGGATTACATTTTTTCCGTAGATATTTTAAATGAAGGTGTTGATATTGTCGAAGTAAATCAGGTGATTATGCTTAGACCTACGCAGTCTCCTATTGTATTTATTCAGCAGTTGGGTAGAGGATTGAGAAAAGCAGAAAATAAGGAATACGTGGTAATTCTTGATTTCATCGGCAATTACAATAATAACTTTATGATTCCGGTGGCGCTTTCCGGAGATAGAACTTATAATGCGGATACCATTCGGAAATATGTGATTTCGGGGAACAATACGATTCCTGGAGCATCAACAGTTCATTTTGATGAGATTGCCAAGGAGAAGATTTTCAATTCTATTGATAAAATCAAGGGAATGAGATCTATTATAAAGGAAAGTTATATTTCTCTGAAAAATCGCATTGGAAGGACACCGTTATTGTTTGATTTTTATGAACAGGGAGAGATCGACCCGCTGGTAATTATAAGAGAATATAAGACGTATTGGCAATTCATGGAGGCTGTGGAGAAAGGTAAGTATTTCAGCAAATTAACCGATCATGAAAAGTTGATATCAGAATATTTGTCCAAAACAATTCTAAGCGGCGTCAGACCCAGCGAGCTGTTTATCTTGCAGAAATTACTCACAAAGAAGACATTTTCTGTGAATGAAGTACAAAAAGAACTGAAACGACTCTTGGATTATAATATAACGGATCTGGAAATGCGTGAATCAGTAAAAATTCTACAGGGATGTTTTACCAGTAAGGACGAGGAATATCAGAAGTATAAGACCATAGAGATTATGGATTATGACGAAAAGCAGGGTGTGCGTTGCTTTGCGAGCTACGCAAATTGCCTGTTGGACAATGAATTTAATACGCAGGTTAAAGATATCATAAATGTGGGACTTGCAAGATACCGGGACAAGTATGCTCATGGAAAAGTAGAGCAAACACCGTTTGTCTTATATGAGAAATATTCCAGAAGAGACGTGAGCCTTTTGATGAATTGTGGGAAAGATATGTCTTCTACAATGTATGGAATGAGTCGAATTGGTGATGATGTATTCATTTTTATCACATATCATAAGGAAGAGGCCGAAGAGGGCAAGAACTACGCGGATGGAAAACCTGATTATGCGGATGCTTTCGAGGATAATCTGATTTTTAAATGGGATTCCCAGATTGGTAAGGATAATAGCAGTCCTTACATGCAGAAAGTACTGACAGCACCGAGAAAACATCTATTGGTGAAAAAGAGTGATGCGGAATCAAGCTTTTATTACATGGGACAATTTGATATTATAGAATCTGTAGATAGCCAGAAAGAAGACAATAGTGGTAAAATGAAACCGATCGCGAAGGTGACCATGAAGATGCATCATCCTGTGCGCGAGGATTTATTAAGATATTTACAGAGCAATATTTCAAAGGAGAACGAGGCAGTATGAAAACCATTCGCGTAGTCGCAGCCGTAATCTGCGATTCCATAGAGCACAAAACAAAAATATTTTCCACTGCAAGGGGCTACGGAGAATTCAAAGGAGGCTGGGAATTCCCCGGCGGGAAAATCGAAGCCGGAGAAACTCCACAGCAGGCGGTTGTCAGAGAGATCCGGGAGGAACTGGATGCCACGGTCAGAGTCGGAGACCTGATAGACACCATAGAGTACGATTATCCGACATTTCATTTATCCATGGATTGTTTCTGGTGTGAGGTTGCTTCGGGAGAGCTGAAGCTTCTTGAGGCGGAAGCCGCCAAGTGGCTGACGAAGGAGAAACTGGATTCCGTACAGTGGCTTCCGGCGGATGTGACACTGATTGATAAGATCAAAAGCTGTATGGCTTAAGAGGGAAAAATAACTAAATTCAACAGGGTGGAATTTTGCTATTTTGCTGTGTTGACAAGCAATAGAAATGTTAGTACTATAATTCCAAAGCATATATTCTAACGATTCCGGCAGCGAGAGCTGATCCACACATCTATATCATTTCAATGAATTCTATGCTTTTATACCACACTAACCATGCACAGCATAGTACGTTGAATGACAAGTGGATAGGACAGCCGAAGTGTGCCCTCTTGATTTCAGGTGCTATGAGAACAGGAGGACACTATGAAGAAACGCAGCTACGAATTGCCTATGCCCAACAGAGAGTATAAGGATACCATTTTCTGATGGATCTTTTCGATTATTGAGAACCTGCTGTCTCTGTACAATGCAGTGACAGGGAAGAATTATCAGAATCCGGAAGATCTGGATATCGTGACTCTGGAAAATGCCATCTATATGGGGATGAAGAATGACCTGGCATTTGTACTGGAAATGGGATTGTATCTGTATGAACATCAGTCTACCTATAATCCGAATATTCCATTGCGAGATTTGTTTTACATAGCCAGTGAATATCAGGATCTGGTAGATGAAAAGTCCCTATATTCCTCCGGAATTCAAAAGATTCCGACCCCGAGCTTTCTGGTGTTTTATAATGGAACAGACCGGAATGTTCCGGCAAAGTAAAAGAGGTTTCGAAGCAGCTGCATGCGAATCCGAAAGCAGAGATCTACGTTTTCCTCTTTCACCCATGCACCGGAAGTTGTAAAGTTCTAAAACAGCGTAAAATAATAGCCAAATTCGAACCGTCTGAATTTGGCTATTATGCTACGTTGACAATCCCGGCACAGTTTGCTATCCTCTATGCATAAGCAGTTTTTCTATTTCAAAATTTCTATATCAGTGAGAGTTGATGTCTGTGATTTCAGAGAGAGTCCTGCTTAGTTACCCAATGACAACAATAGATACCTACAGACGGAAGGAAAAGGACAATGAAATTTGAACTTCTTGCAGATAGCATTAAGCAGATAAATGAAAAAGCAAGTTCAGCAGCAAAAAGTGCCGTTAACCAACTTATGACATTGCGAAATTGGGCGATTGGTTATTATATAGTTGAATATGAACAGGATGGCAGTGATAGAGCTGAATACGGTTCTCATCTTTTGAAAAATCTGGAGAAAAAGATTGATTATAAGGGACTGAACGAAACGTTATTTAAGGTTTGCAGGCAGTTTTATAAGGTATATCCACAAATTGGTTCGACAGTGTCGAGCAAATTTAAATTACCGGATTTGGGAAAAAGTTCGACGGTGTCGAACGAATTTGTGACAAATCCGGATGTATTAGTTAATAACTTGTCGTTTTCACATATTCGAGAAATTATGGTACTGAATGATGCGTTTGAAAGATTTTTTTATGAAACAGAATGCATGAAGTGTAATTGGAATGTAAGAGAACTTCGCAGACAGATAAAAACAAATCTTTATGTAAGAGCAGAAATAAGCAAAAATCCGGAAATTTTATTGAAAAAGTCTGTTGGAAATGCAAATGGCACAATGTTATCAATTAAAGATCCATTTACATTTGAATTTCTAGGACTTGATGCAAAGGATGTCGTGTCAGAATCTGATTTAGAACAAGCTCTTATGGAGCATTTAAAGGAATTTATTCTTGAACTCGGAGAGGGGTTCTGCTTTGAGGCCAGACAAAAGCGAATTGTAATAGACGATAAATACTATTTTATAGACCTTGTTTTTTATAATCGACTTTTACACTGTAATGTTATTATTGAACTTAAAAATGATGAGTTCAAACATGAGGATTTAGGACAGCTTAATGCTTATGTGGGGTATTATAAGAAAAATGAAATGACGGAAGGAGATAATCCCCCGGTGGGAATACTATTATGTACGGAGAAAGGTTCTCAGATGGTAGAGTATGCATTATCTGGCATGGATAATCAATTATTTGTTTCAACTTATATGTTGCATTTGCCGGACAAGAAGAGGCTAGAAGAATTTATGTTAAAAGAGATAGAAGAAATGGGAATGTAAAGCTTATATGGAAGGAGTGTAAAACAAATGATAAAGAAAATCACACGCGATCCAATGTTTTTAACACAGAAATCCGAGAATGCCACGGAGGTGGACGCACAGGTAGTGACAGATCTGCTGGATACTCTGAGAGCGAATCTGGATCATTGTGTCGGAATGGCGGCAAATATGATAGGGGTTCGGAAAAATATTATTGCAGTGGCAGCAGGTCCGTTTCAGTTTGCCATGATCAATCCGGTGATCACGAAAAAGCTGCGTCCGTACCAGACAGAGGAAGGATGTCTGTCACTGGAAGGTGTGAGACCCTGCACGAGATACGAAGAGATTGAAGTGGATTACCTGGATAGCAATTTCAGGAAACAGCATGGCAAATACACCGGCTGGACAGCCCAGATCATCCAGCATGAAGTAGATCATTGTTGTGGTGTGGTGATATAACATTGGCAAGTCAGGTATGGAAGTTTATCACACACAATGATTGGAATAACTCCTGTAAACTTTACCTGAAACAGTATTTCTTTCCATGCAGTATGCTAATATTATCCTACAGCAAGGAGAGAGCAAGAGAGCCCATAGGATGAGGAACAAAAATGCAGGTACGTGAAGTGATTTGTCCTTCCTGCAGCCATCGTTTCATGTGGATGGATGTCGAAGAGGGACCGACGATCAAAAAATACCGGTCTGTAGAGACCGGAGAGACATTCCATACGGCAGTATGCCCTCAGTGCGGGAAACGCGTGATATTGTTACCGGACAGGATACGCGCAGTGTTGCCAGGAACGGAAGGTAACCTGGAAATGATGTGGGAGAGAGGACTATGAAATTATGGCTGGCAGAACGTGAGACCTTTTATCCGGTGGAGATCCATACGGCCAACCCGGTGGGGAGAGCCAACATGGAGAGGATTCTGGCCAGATACTGGGGAGAACAGTACTGGTAGGAAATTTTGTGATAATTTAACCAACGGTTAATAGGCAAAAGAGATTCTTTGTGTTATAGTAAAAGTCTACGGAAAGACGGATATGCAACTGGATGCTGTACGGCATCGGAAGGAGGCGTATGATGGAAAGACCGCATTTTGACATTGTGGCCAGCGGCGCACGGATGAGAGCAATCCGTCAGGAGCGGAAGATCTCCGTGAAGCAGGTCATGGAATACATGGGCTTTGAATCCACGCAGGCCGTGTATAAATGGGAAGCCGGAAAGTGCTTTCCCCAGGCCGACAATTTGATTGCTTTAGCTATTTTGTATCGTGTAAGCCCGATGGAGCTTTTGGTAGAAGAGGACCTGGTGCCCTCTTCTAGTCATATCTGGGGAAATGCCGCATAGTGCGGAATGGAAGAGAAGGTGCACAGGAAGAGCAGTATGATTTACATAACGGGAGATACCCACGGGGATTTCACAAGATTTTCCGCGAAAAGATTACGGAGAACCGGCATGGAACTGACAAAAGAAGATTACATCATTATCTGCGGAGATTTTGGACTGTGCTGGGCGAAGGATAAAACTTTTGAGTATCATTGTAAAAATTTTGCGGAGAAACCTTACACCATTCTGTGGGTACAGGGAAACCATGAAAACTATGATATGATCGGGGAATATCCGCTGGAAGAATGGCATGGCGGGAAAGCGCGGCACATTATCCGGGACAAGGTGATATTGCTGGAACGGGGACAGGTCTTCGAGATTGACGGCAAGACCTTTTTCACCTTCGGAGGGGCATCTTCCCATGACATTCAGGGAGGAATTCTGGATCGTCAGACGGTGGATTTCGCAGAACAGAAGCGCAGGGCAGACCGGAATTATCTTCCCTACCGGATCCTTCAGGAAAGCTGGTGGCCCCAGGAGCTGCCGACAGAGGGAGAACTGCAGGAGGGCCTGCGCAATCTGGAACGATATCATTACGAGGTAGATTATGTGATCACACACTGTTGTGCCAGCACGCTGCAGGACCGGATCAATGCCGGGACGGGACGCTCCTGTGCCCCGGATCTGCTGACGGACTATCTGGGGACTTTGGAACAGAAGCTGCATTACAGGCATTGGTATTTCGGCCATTATCACCGGGACTGTCAGCCGGATGACAAGCACACGCTGGTATACTATGCGATACTGCCGCTGGAGCAGAAGGAAAGTGTGAATGCTGTGCCGGTACCGGGAAAGACAGAAGGAGAAACGAATCATGGCAAGAGATGAGAATGTAAAAATTTTTCAGGATACAGAAGAAAGGGTAAAGAAAGATCCCGGACTGCAGGAGGCAGTGAAGCATTCCGTGGCGGAGCAGGTGCTGATCCCGGAGATGATGGAAGTCACGGACCTGATGCCAGAGCTTGCACAGAATCGTGACAGATATGAGAAGGATGCGGAAATCATAGTGTCGAAAAAGCGAAGCTATGAAGCAGCTGCCGGGTATCCGGGAGAAAGGGTATGTGTTCACAATTTTGCATCAGCGACGAATCCCGGAGGTGGTGTGACCAAGGGAAGCTCTGCCCAGGAGGAATGCCTGTGCCGCTGCTCCACCCTGTATTTTTGTCTGAATACGAAGGAAATGTGGGCAGGATTTTATTCGCCACACAGATATGCGCAGGATCCGATCCACAATGATGACTGCATCTATACGCCGGAAGTTATTGTATTCAAATCCGATACTGCGTCACCGTCACCACTTCCGGAATCAGATTGGTATTCTGTGAATGTGATCACCTGTGCAGCACCGAATCTGCGTCTGCTCCCGGCCAATGGGATGAATCCCGGAGACGGTAATAAGACCGTGAAGATGACGAGAGCACAGCAGCAGGCATTGCATGAGAAGCGTCTGACCAGAATTCTGGATGTGGCCGTGGCGGGAGGCAATGAAGTGGTCATTCTGGGGGCGTTCGGATGCGGAGCTTTTGAGAATGATCCGGAGGCTGTGGCAGCTGCGTTTTCCAATGTGATCGCTCGTTACAGAAAATGTTTTAAAACCATAGAACTGGCCATATATTGTTCCCTCCGGGATGAGCAGAATTATAATATTTTCAAACGTGAGATAGATACGATACTGTGTTGACAAATAATAAGAAAATTAGTACTATAGTACCAAACGGATCGTTGGATATTGAGGGAAGTAATGGAGAAGGAACAGGGAAAGCTTATTATAATTGTATCAGTCGTATTTGCTATGGTGCTTCTGTGCATGATCTGCACCTCAGACAGTGTGCCGGAGGTAAAGCCATTACAGGCATGTACGCCGGACGCAGTCAGCGTCTTGGATGACGGCAGGGAGCTGTACGATTTTATATTGGATCAAAACGATGATGAGACGAACTCGATCGTGTTTTATTCGACACATCAGGAGATTGTGGTGTATGCAGATGGGAAGCTGATCTATCAGCTGGATGCTGTACCCGGCATATGGGGAAATACTCCGGGCTGGACTTGGAATATTGTCAGGTTTTCAAGTAATGTGAGCAGCTTGCAGGTACAGTTCACCCCTTGTTATCCGGAAACGGCAGGCCAGCAGAAGACGTTTTATATCGGTGGCGGCTATAATATCTATCGTTGGGTGATGCGCCGGGCAATGCCTGCCTTTCTCATCAGCATGATGGTGATACTGATAGGATTGTATATTAGTATTTATTGGATCGTTATCCGCTGCGGAAGCCGGATCGACGGAACCTTATTGTATCTGGGTATTTTTTCGATCCTGCTGGGAACATGGTCGGCCAATGAGACGGATGTGGCAACGCTGCTCCTGGCCAACAGGCAGGGATGCTCTTATCTGGCATTTGCTACGCTCATGCTGTTGCCGATGTCCTTTATCCTGTTTGTGAAGAGCTTTCTGGAGATCAGGGATGACCGGTTTTGTAGAATTATCTGTAATGCTAATCTGGCATTGATCGTCCTGACGCATATACTGAATGCAACAGAGATATATGAGTTCCGGAGAAGCCTGTGGATGACGCATGCGTTGATCATTCTGATGATTCTATACCTGCTGGTGGTCATCTGTAGCAAAATTGCCAGAAGGCAGCTGGATCAGAGGCTGAAGGCATGTGTAGGGGCACTGCTGCTTGTATTTTTTGCTACCATTGTAGATGTGAGTGGTTATTATAAAACCAGCAATGATGTAGGTGTCTTTGGCAGAATCTCTTTCTTGATCTTTATTGTGGTGCTGGGAATAGAATCCGCCAGACAGACGGTTGCCCGGCTGAAAAAAGGTCGCAGGGTGGAGGAGCTGGAACAGTTTGCCCTGAATGATTCCATGACCGGCATGTACAATCGAAATGCTTATGATTATTTTGTGAAAAATGAGAAGGATTTTGAAGGGTATGTCATAGTGACCTTTGACCTGAATAATCTTAAGCAGTGTAACGATCAATATGGCCATAGGGTAGGGGATGAGTATATTATCAACGCGGCACATATCATAGAGGACAATTTTGAACGCTATGGGAAATGTTATCGCATTGGCGGAGATGAATTCTGCTGTATCATTCCGAAGGGAAGATATTTTAAGATAGAACGTGTGATGCATAAGATCGATCAGGATGTAGAGATCTTGAATCATAAGAACATTATTCCCGTTCCTGTGGGAATTGCCTATGGGTATGCTGTATTCACGGAGGATGATACGGATCCGGAGAAGGTGCGTGAGCGTGCAGATGAGGATATGTACCGAAATAAGAAGGCGATGAAGCAGTCCTGACCAGAGAATCTACTCAATTGTTAACCATATTATAAAAAGGTTGACAATTGAAAAACACCATGCTATTCTAACAGAGGTTTTTACAAAAGACATCTGACAGAAAGGCATGGTTTTTTATTATGACAACACAGACAACAACTCGTAGCAAGACTTATGACATGGTGTACATTGCGGTATTTGCGGTTCTGATCGCGATCTGCTCCTGGATCTCCATCCCGATGACGGTTCCTTTTACATTACAGACCTTCGCAGTATTCCTAGCAGTCGGCGTACTGGGTGGTAAGAGAGGAAGCCTTGCGGTATTGATCTATATTTTACTGGGTGCGGTAGGCATTCCTGTATTCGCCGGGTTCTCCGGTGGTATCGGTCAGTTACTGGGCAACACCGGTGGTTACATTGTCGGATTTTTATTCTCCGCACTGCTGATGTGGCTGATCGAGAAGCTGTTCGGACGTAAGACATGGGTGCTGGGTATCTCCATGGTACTGGGCTTGATCGTGTGCTATGCTATCGGAACGGTGTGGTTCATGGTTGTATATGCGCAGAATTCCGGAGCTGTTGGTTTGGCTACCGTACTGGGTTGGTGTGTAATTCCTTTCATCATTCCGGATCTGGTGAAGATCGCACTGGCACTGACACTGAGCAAGAGACTGTCTAAGGCTCTGAAGCTGAACGGACAGGAATAAAGGATACACCGGATATGGAAGTAACAACAACTTACCGGATCCGTCCGCACCACGGCATGTGCCTGTATTTTTTCGAAGGGAAGGGATACAGTGAAGGGTTCACTAAGCATATGGCGGAGGTGAAGGAATGGCTTCTGGGGAAAAACGGACCGGCATCCCTGCAGCTGGTCGGAACGACGGATGAGATCTGCAGCGCCTGCCCCCATAATAAGGGTGGCAGCTGCGAGTCTGCGGAGAAGGTAGACCGGTATGATGCGGGTGTATTGAAATACACCGGATTAAAGGCAGGGCAGGAAATGACTTTTGCGGAATTTGAGCGGATTGTGGAAGAGAAGATTCTGCAGCCGGGATATGGCAAGGTCATCTGTGGCGACTGCCAGTGGAGAGATATCTGCCACAAATAATGAAGAGCATTCCCATGCGGGAGTGCTCTTTTGTATTACATGAGATCTGAATTCAGTGATTATATGTTGATTAAACGTGAAGAGTCGGATATAATAAAATCGGAATGTGTGAGAATACCGTTGAACATATTAGACCGGATTTGATTTTAAGGTAAGGAGGATGTAGGCTATGGAAGTATTGGCTCAAGGGAACAGACATATTGTCGATTCGGATAGCAAAGTAGATAATAATGTAGTTCGCCAAAAAGTAATGGATAGCTATCAAGATATGTTGAGCGGAAAAGGTAGAGATTACAAAGTTTTTTTCGCAGAGTTGGAAAGCAGGTATAACGGAAAATAATGTATAAAGTGCAAATTCTTCCCAAGGCGGAAGAGGATATTTGTGCTAATACAGACTATATAGCATTTGCTAAAAAAGCACCGGAAACGGCATTGCAATTGGCAAGAGGATTTTATAAGACAATTGCCAAACTTGAACCTATGCCGGAAGCGCATGCATTGGATGACGATAAAGAACTTGCAATAAAGGGAATTCGCAAATGCTATTACCGAAGATACAAAATATACTTTTATATTGATGAATCAGCGAAGAAAGTATATGTACTGAGAGTATTACATATGTTGGTAGATGCAAAACCAAAATTGATTTTAGAAAGAACATATTAGCACAAAAAAGCGCACCTCCCCTTAGGTGCGCTTTTTTGTGCGTCTATAGCCGCACTGTTACCTCACGAAGAGGTAAGCCGTATATGCAACATACAGAAGCACGCACGCAGCCCCCTCACTGCGGGTCATGCGTCTGCCGGTACGGGCGAATACGAAGAGCAGAATGGCACTGCCAAGGAGCAGTACGGTGTCGATGACGGACTCTCCGAGGACATGCAGAGGGCTGATCACCGCGGACATTCCGAGGATAAACAGGATGTTGAACAGGTTGGAGCCGATGGCATTGCCCAGCGCCAGCCCGCTGTCTCCCTTTTTCGTGGCAACGATGGAGGTCACCAGCTCAGGCAGGGAGGTGCCGATGGCGATAATGGTCAGTCCGATGAAATTCTGGCTGACACCAAAATTCGTAGCTATGATGCAGGCTTTATCTACCACCAGATCCCCACCGAAGATAACGGCAGCGAGACCTCCGGCAATATACAAAAGGCTGCGGGGAAGAGAGAGGATCTTGCCGGGTTCGCCCTCTTCTCTGTTTTTCCGGGCAGAATAGATCATAAATCCCAGATATACGATCATGCCAAGCAGCAGGACTGCACCCTCAATGCGGCTTAAGCTGCCATCTAAAAACATCAGACATAATACGACGGTTACCAGGATATTTAACGGCATATCCCGCTTCAGGATCTCTCCGTGGGGCATAAAGCTGTGCAGGAATGCGCAGATACCTACCACCACCAGCCCGTTGAAGATATTCGAGCCGACGACATTACTGATGGCGATATCATTACTGCCAGCCAGTGCGGCATTGATGCTGACGGAAGCCTCCGGCGCGCTGGTGCCCATGGCCACGATGGTCAGTCCGATGATGACGCTGGGGACCTTCAGGATCCCCGCCAGGGAGGAACTTCCCTCCACGAAAAAGTCTGCACCTTTGATCAGAAGTATAAATCCTACGAGTAACAATATGTATTCCATAAGCTGTCCTTTCCTGCAGCAAGCGTCTGTATTCTTAGAAAAAAGTATAAAAATAGAGACTTTTACCGCATCAAAAATGATCGATAAAAGTCTCGTTGCTTACAATAATAACCGGTCCGACGGACGTGATGACGATTATCATTCCGGACAGCTGCCTGTATTATTCGGTTACCATTCTAGGTTACCATTCTATCAGAAACCATCCGGGAACTACTCCCTCTTAACTGTGCCCTCATTCTACAAAAAAGGACAAGCACTGTCAACAGACTTTGTAAATCTTGACACTATTTTAACATGAACTCCACCTTCACGGGATCATGGTCGGAGTAGGAATAGCCGGTGTTTACATTCTCGTAGGACAGGCACTCGATATTGTCGGAGATAATGAATCCGTCCAGTGTCACAGTATAAGTAACACCCGGAACATATTCCATATCTGCATTACGGGCGCTGTTCCAAAGGGCTGCCTGCTCCTCTTCGGTCAACAGATCCAGACAGAAGGTAAAATGTTCTGGAAGCTCACTTCTGGGAAAAGGAAATGCCCAGGACTCACAGCTCTCCGTATCCTCTTCGGAAGCCTTCAGGTCGTGGTTAAAGTCGCCGCCGCAGAGCACATAATTGCCGGCTTCGTATTCTTTTGCCATATCATTGCACAGCATCTCAATCTGTCCCTGGCGGATGGCATCGCTGTTGCCGTAAGCGGACATATGCAGATTGAAGATCACCAGCTCCTTGCCATTGTCCACCGGGATCCGGGAGACGCTGTAGCAGCGGTCCAGATCGAAGAACTTGCTGAAGGAAGTGGAGATGGGGAAGCTTCGGCGCAGAGCAGAAGACACCGGATATTTCGAGAACAGTCCGAGTCCTGCCCTGCTGCTGCCGTGGGGCTGTGTAAACGGATAGAACAGGAAGGCGGAATCATAATTCTGCGCAAATACAGTAGTATATTCCGGCAGAATGTTGCGCAGCATCTCGTACTCATCCGTATGATAGCTTCTGGTGGCATCCAGATCGATCTCCTGGATCAGCGCAAAATCCGGGTCTAATGACTTCACTAGCTCTCCCGCACCGTTTATGGCATACTGTACGGTCTCAGGGCTCTCCGCCCAGGAGGAGGTACCGCCGTCCATGAAGAAGCTATAATCCGGCAGATAAGCACCGAAACCGATGTTGTAGGTCACTGCGGAATATTCCGTATCCGTAGCCAGCACCGCAGCCGCACCTGTGGTGGTATCGTCGACCGGTGCCTCCACCAACAGTTCCTGATTGTCCTCGATCCTGTAATAACTGGCATAGAGGTAGACGATGTAAGCCAACAGTGCGAGGATGAGGATCCCCAGCACGATACACATGGTTTTTAATAACGTTTTACATAAATTTTTCTTTTTCATATCCTTATTTTAACAAGCCTTGCGGGAAATGGCAAATGTTAAAATTTCTATGAGAAATAGGCACTCGCATGCCGTTTTTGTATTTAATGATGTCGGGGTCAAAAGCCCCCGACTTTGATGCCTACGAATGGGACTTGTACCTGTCATTATAGTGAATAATGTTTAAGTAATGTTGTAATAATGTTGTAATAATGTTTATATAATGTCATATATTATTTAAAATCCTTATCCTACTGTATCATAGGCAGAAATGCAAGTAAATTTTCACCTATGATGTAATTGTAATGTTGTTGTAATGTTTAGTAATGTTTGATATAGTTATGCCAAGAACATTATTATATGGAGGAGATTCATGAAAATCAAAGAGATATATCCAGATGTTATTACAGAAGATACAAGTTATGAATATAAAGCAGTATTGAATCCGGATAATCCCATTAAATGGGCAAAAACTCTTATTGGATATGCAAATGATAAAGGAGGAACCTTATTTATAGGTGTATCAAACGATGGGGAGGCCTTTGGAATTGATCTTGAAGAAGTTGATAAAACAAAACTATTAATTTCAAGGATTAATGATAGACATATTTTTCCACACATTAAGATTTCATATATGATGAGAAGTGTGGATTCTAATGCGGAACATTTTGTATTAGCTGTTAAAGTTGCTCCTGCAGATTCTGTAATAAGATATAGAGAAGGAGATTACAATGAAACAGTTTTTATAAAGGGAGATGGAAATGCGACTCCTGCAACACCGGAAGAAATTATTTCACTTTCAAAGAGAAAATATGGTGTAGATAATGAGACAAGCGAGGTGGCATATACTGATAATCAGTGGTCAGAATACCTTAATCTTTGTAAGGAATACAGACAAGATAAATCTGTTCCAACAATGAAAGAATTGCAGAACGAAGAAATAGTTTCAAAAGATGGGTATGCAAAATCAGGATTTATAATGTTTTCAGACAACTATAATGAAGATGACACAATGATATGCTGCCGTTTATGGAAAGGGAAAAACAAGACAGGTATTGTTTTAGATAGCAGCAGATTAAGAGGTTCTATTGCAAACGTATTTGAGAATGCATTAAACTTTATTGAACGAAACACCAAAACAGGCTGGGTAAAAACAGAAAAGGGTGGACGGGATGAAATCAGATCGTATCCTAAGGAAGCTGTAAGAGAGGCATTGGTAAATGCCATTGCCCATAGGGATTATTCTATTTCGGGAACACAGATTGATGTTGATATCTATTCAGACAGAATTGAAATAGTTTCACCAGGGTCATGGTTACTGCCAAAAGATTACAATGCATATCCAGCCGGTTCTATACCGTCTATCAGAAGAAATGCCATCATAGCAGCTTGTCTGGATGTGGCAAATCTGATGGAGAGAGGTGGAACTGGTTTTCAAACCATGATGGAATCTTACAAGTCCAGTCCAGATGAATTACAGCCGGTAGTATCTATATATCCCGGATTTTTGAATTTGAGATTATATGACAGATTATTTAGAGATGAGGCTATAGAACTGGATTTAGAAAACCTTACAGATGCGGAAAAAGTTATGGCTATTCTTAAGATGGAAGGACCAAAGCCTATAAAGGAACTACAGATGTCTCTTAACTATCGGAGTAGAAGTCAATTCTTAAATGAAGTTATAAATCCGCTTATGAAATCAGGGGAGATATATAGGGATGGTAAGCCAAAATCACCAACGGCACTTATTAAAATCAAAAAATAAAAGAAAAATATAATTTGTCAGCGAAACAGGGCTGCAAATACTGATTTTGACCGGAGCGAGGCCAACACCGGGCATCTGATTATATGAAATGCACCAGACACTTGCCATATTTATTGGAAAAGGGGTATTATGATAAATATAAATAATAAGGAGGCTGATCCCATGAGGCCGATACCGGTGATCGGGGATCCGGAGCGCTATATAGACAGTGCGTTTGTGGATTCCGCGTTTATAGAATTGAAAAGCTGTGATCTGTGGGATGTGAAAATGCTGTATCCGATCCTACATATGGACCATGCGGAAGAGAAGTGCTTCGTCCGTAAGGAGATGTATGAGAGGCTGGTGAAGGCGGCGGGGAATCTGCCGGACGGTTACCGGTTCCGCATCTGGGATGCCTGGCGCCCCTTTGCACTGCAGCATGAATTGTTTGAAAAGTATTCTGTGGACATCATCCGGGATTTTCATTTAGAAGAGCTGCCGGAGGCAAAAAGGAGAGCTGCGATCTGCAAATTTGTCTCGAACCCGGTACCGGATACAAAGGTGCCTCCCGCCCATACCACCGGAGGAGCCATTGATCTGACGCTTCTGGATCCGGAGGGCAGAGAGCTTCCTATGGGATGTGGATTCGATGCATTTACGGACAAGACCTGTGCAGCGTATTTTGAGGCACCGGAGCATGTACAGGGGGCAGAGGACGAGCAGGTCCGTGAAAATCGCCGTCTGCTTTATTATGCTATGATAGATGCGGGATTTACTAATCTGCCGTCGGAATGGTGGCATTATGATTACGGTGACCGGTTCTGGGCATATTACATGCGGAAGCCCGCAATCTATGAGGGCGTATTTACGGGGGAGGAAATTCATGGATAATCAGAAACAAAAGAAGAAAAAAAGTGTGATGGACACCTTGTCCGCTACTATGGTACTGGTGCTGATCGCACTATTGCTGGTATTTGTGGGATATACCTATCTGGCACTGAAGAACGGTTACACGCTGGATGACCTGATCGACAATATCGTTGGGAATCTCATCGGTGTGCTGGCGGCATTTCTGTTATTCGATATACTGAACAACAAGCTGACCCAGGATGCCTACGCCAGAGAGACCTCCCAGCAGATCACCAAGACGCTGATGGGAGAGCCGGAGATCCTGGATTCTTTCAGCGATGAAGATAAAAAGACTTTCCTGAAATCCACCATTACCTCCATGATAAAGGATGAAGATGCGGTGGATATGCTATCTACCAATATGGAGAAATATTTTGACAGGGCAAGAGGCGCCAGGATTCGGAAAATGTTCGATTACACGATCAATCTGGAGCCGAATCTGACAGAGGAATATGTAAAAGCCGGTTTCCCCGGAGCCATAGACGGAAAGTATTACCTGATCGATGAGGAATTGAAGTTCAGCGTAAAGTGTCTGGGAGGAACAGACGAGAACTACACGGGCGATGTGATCAGACTCGGTTTCGCCTATGATAAAAAGAGTCTGGATGGTGGATTGCTGGAGACCGGACAGGATGCGGATTTCACCAAGAGCATTTTCAATGAGGATCTGGTGGTGGAACCGGAAGCCGTGGACTTCATCAACAGTATTCCCGCGGACAAGGTCCGGGATGTGATCAATGACCTGTTCATGCCGATTTTGCGAATTGACAACAGCGGAGATAATGACGACGAAGCGCAGTTCGAAGTAGAGCGAAAGAGCAACGGATTTATCCTGAAATTCAAGTTGGATTTTGACCGGAATGAGGCAAGCGGGGAGCATCTGGTCAGCATCTATTTCAAGATGCCCCGGGTATGGAACTCTATTTTCGAGGTGACTCTGGTGGATCCGACCAAGGAGCCCCATATCAAGCTGAAATACAAGAATGGAATGGATGTCACTATGTATTCCTATCTCAATAAGGAAAGCACTGCCAATGTCGGAGCCTGCATCCAGAGAGCCGGACTCTATGACATTGCGATCAAGGACGAGTGGATCTACCCCAAGAGCGGCGTGATCTTTCATATTAAAAAGGCATAATTTGCCAATAAATGTAATTGCAATCAAAGAACTTCTATGCTATTGTGGATATAAAGCATAGAAGTTTTTTTATGCATCTAATTAATTCTTATATATGTATGATTCGAGTTTTTAATCCCAACTTTTATTGAAAAATGACCTTATTTGACCGGAAGCAATATTTGTAAGAATTACAGATATTCAGCCATAAATATTATATAAGTACATTAACGAAGGAGGAAAATTTAATGCAAAGCAGAATGAACAATACTGGTTATTTTGTGGCAGTAGATGGACCTAATGGAAGTGGAAAGACCACAGTAATTAATGCAATAGCAGAAAAACTGGGTTTGATGGGGTATAAAGTAAAAGTGACGAGGGAACCGACAAATTCTATATTGGGAGAATTTGTGCGAAAATATGCAGAAGGACACAAGGGATTAAGCACTGCATGTATGGTAACGGCAGATCGATACGAACATATTAAAAATGAAATTGAACCTATGCTTTATGATGGCAACATTGTCATTACAGACCGTTATATTTTATCATCATTGATATTGCAAAGAATGGATGGAGTGAATGCTGATTATATAATGGATTTAAACGCACTGATAATACGTCCGGATCTTCAAGTTACGATTATGGCTGATGTGGGGACTCTTCAGAAAAGATTATCTGATCGTGCTGAACTAACAAGGTTTGAAAAGAATAATCGATCGGATGAAGAACTGTATTATATGGAAAAAGGAATAGAAATATTGAAGAAAAATGGAATATCGGTTTTAGAAATAAATAACTGTACCGAATTGGATAAAAATGTAGATACTATCGTTGAACATATTGTAAAAGAGGTGAAAAGGAAATGAAAAAATGTATTCTTATTAATTCGCCTATATTTTGGGATGCTGCCGCAGAAGGAGAAAACTATCTTTCACCGCTTGGACTTGGATATATAGCTACATATGTAGAGAAGGCCGGGATTCAGGTTGAAATACTGGATGCTGTGAAACAAAGAAAGTCGGTAGAAGATATTGTTAAATATATAGAGGAGAAACAGCCGGATTATGTCGGAATAAATATTTTTACCCAAAACTATAAATTGGTAAAGGCTATTTGCGAGCAGACCAAGGTGAAATGTGAGTGGTTTATTGGTGGACTGGTAGTGGGCAGCATTTATGAGGAAATTGTAAAATGGAATCTTAAGAACAGAATGAATATTATTATAGGTGATGGCGAATATATTATTCCAACAATTATTTTAGATAACAAAAAGGTAGAACCAATTAAAAAAATTGAAAATATAAAAGTTTTTAGAGTAAATGCAGAATCAGAATTTTTTCCAAGAGATATTTCAGATATTGTATTGAATAGAAAATTTTTCCACAATGAAATAATAAAAAATCATTATGGCGAAAGAGAAATAGCAATGGTAACATCGAGAGGATGCATTTACAACTGTGCTTTTTGCGGAGGGGCAAGAAGTGTGAACGGAGGGATTCCTGTCAGAATTAGATCAGAACAAAGCATTGTCAATGAAATCAACGATATATTAAAGATGTATCCGGAGGTGAAAAGTATCAGGGTTTTGGATGATTTATTTCTGAGTAATAAACAGCGTATTAAACAGGCAATACATGTATTTTCAAAATATCCGCAGTTGAGTTGGAGAGGAATGGCGCATGTGCTTTCTTTAAAGCCAAATTTAGATGATATAGAAAAATTGAAAGGGGCTAATTGCAGAGAACTATTTATGGGAATAGAATCCGGATCAGAATCCATGAGAAAAAAGATCAACAAAGTAGGAAGTATTGGAGATGTTATAGAAGTGGCTCAAAAAATTTTGCAGGAGGGTATTGACTTAAAAGGATATTTCATTTATGGTTTTCCACAAGAGACGGAATGTGATTTCCAACAAACATTTGAACTGGCAAGAAAAATTAGCAATATTTCACAGACAACAGAGGGCAATTTTAGAACGAGTGTTTTTCAATTCAGACCATATCATGGAACAAAGTTGTATAATGACATTGTGTCTGAGAAGGGAATTGTCCATGAATGTGAATTTAATGACATAATAAGTAAATTCAAGGGAAGAAACCAATTTAACTTTGATTTTGGTAACTATAGCGAAGTTTCAGATGAAATTTTGAACCAATATATTATCAAAACACAAGAGATAGGGGAAGGAAATGCTTGAAGATATACGGACGTGTAGTAAATGCGGATTATGCAATAATCAAAGACCATTGTTGGATTCGGAAAGACCGTGCCAGGTTTTTTGGGTTGGACTGTCTGCTAAAAAAATTACATCTGAAGAGGAAAGACCTTTATCAGAGCAGACAAATACTGGAAAGCTGATACAAAAGATAGAAGAGATGTGTAATGAAGTCAGTACTTATAAAACCAATCTGGTAAAGTGTCTTCCGCTTACGGAACAACAGAAATTGCGTTATCCCAGTAAAAAAGAAATGGATAAATGTTTTGACAATTTAGTAAGTGAAATTAATGCGATGTCACCTAAAATTGTATTTTTGTTGGGAGAAAAAGTTTATTCTTCTGTCGCAAGGCATTTACATTTAGATTTTGAAAAGTGGAATGATTTCGAATATCATTATACAGAATGTAATGGAACCTATTATGTTCCAATTCATCATCCATCATATATATGTGTGTATAAGAGAAAACAAATAGACGATTATATCGAAGCAGTTGAAAAAATGATTAATGAATTGTTATGAAATTGATATTAAGTATAGGATGGAAAGGGTAAAGGCAGAATGAAACCAAGATCTCCCCAAAGTATGCAATTATATAAAATGCTAATATCCCGCGGTTATCCGGAAGATTTCTGTGATCTGGTGACGAAGAATCTGAATACGGATTTTACGGCGAGCCGTATGATCGGTTATCTGTGTCATTATTCCGATCTGCCGCCGGAGGAGATCGCGGACGAAATGCTGGCGATCTTAAGTGACCGCAATCGCATTATGCAGAAGAAAGAACTGGAAAGCAATAATGCAGAGTGGAATCGTATTCTGATGCAGGGACTGGGGATTGATACAGAAGAGGATGATGGCGACATGGTAGATCCGACAGATTTTTGACGGTGATTACGGCTGCGAGGAACGCTTGCCCGGACAGGACCCGAAGGTATTGGTGACTCTTGTGGATGAATCCGGAGTTGAAAAATATGTCTCGGTGGAGGATAATTGGCTTACGGAACGGGGACTTACAGAGGGTTCCCTGTGGCCGGAAGATTTGACAATACAGAAATGACAGAGAGGTACTTAAAATGGAACACATTGCAAGAGAAGACGCATATACTTTATTGAAAAAATACAATCAGGATCCGTTTCATATCCAGCATGCCCTGACGGTGGAAGCTGTCATGAAATGGTATGCAAAGGAACTGGGCTACGGCGATGACGCAGAATACTGGGGGATCGTGGGACTGCTCCACGATATTGATTTTGAACGGTACCCCGAGGAGCATTGCCTGAAAGCTCCCGAAATGCTGCGGGAGGCAGGCGTGGGAGAAGATATCATTCATGGGGTAGTATCTCATGGTTACGGCATCACCGTAGGCTGTGGGGAGACGATCGGCGTGGCTCCGGAACATGAGATGGAGAAAGTACTTTTTGCGGCAGATGAACTGACCGGACTGATCTGGGCAGCAGCGCTGATGCGTCCTTCCAAGAGTACAAAAGATATGGAATTAAAATCCCTGAAGAAGAAATACAAGAGCAAAGGCTTCGCCGCCGGCTGCTCTCGTGAGGTGATCGAACGCGGTGCCGAGCAGTTGGGGTGGGATCTGGAAAAACTTCTGACCATGACGCTGCAAGCCATGGCGGATACTGAGGACGAGATCAAAGCGGAGATGGAACAGTTATCATAGAAACGGGGTGCCGCCGGAGTTGTTTTCGGTTGCCATTGTAGCAGATTCCGATTATAATAAAAGATTGTAACAGCAATGACACTGAATTGAGGTTTTCAATGAATATAGTAGTAGACGGATATAATATATGTGTAAAAACAACCGGTACCGGCGATAAGACAGTCGTGATCTTACAGGGCTGGGGTACGGATCTGGGAGTGTATGATTCCGTAGCCGGTGTGATAGACGGCAGCAGGTACCGTGTGATCCAGTTCGATTTCCCGGGCTTTGGCGGCAGTGATGAACCGAAGGAACCCTGGGATGTAGACGGATTTGCGGATTTTTTCTGCAGATTTATGGAAGTAATGCAGGTAAAGCAGGCCACCCTCATCGGGCATTCCTACGGTGGCCGCGTGATCATCAAGCTGGCAGCCAGAGAGAGCATCCCTTTTGAGATCACAAACATTATCCTGATCGACAGCGCAGGTGTCCTGCCGGTGCGTACTACTGCACAGAAATGGAAGATCCGCAAGTACAAGATCCTGAAGAAATTCCTGAACATGAAGCTGATCTATGCCATGTTCCCGGAGGTGATCGATGACTGGAGGAGCCGACAGGGATCGGCAGACTACCGCAATGCGACACCCATGATGCGTCAGTGTATGGTGAAGGCAGTGAATGAGGATCTGACGGAGTTGCTTCCGAAGATCCGTCAGGAGGTGCTGCTGATCTGGGGAGATCAGGATACGGCAACTCCTATCCGGGATGCACATATTATGGAAGAGAAGATACCCAACTGCGGTCTGGCAGTGATCCCGGGAACCGGTCATTTTTCTTTCCTTGAGAAGCCGGCACAGTTCCGGGGAATTATGGAGGCATATTTGCAATGATCATACGTGTGCTGATAGCGGTCGTGCTTGCTGTTCCGGCATATTTTTATACCATGCGGTATAACATTCATATGTTCCAGCAGAACGGCTATAAGAATAAAGAACACATTCACTGGCTGAAGAAGAAATTCCGGCTGCAATGGATTCTCTATTTTGGTCTGGCACTGGGTATTGTAACCTGTGTGTTTCCTTACCTTGCCCTTGAAATCTTCGAGTATCTGGTACTGCTCGTGATCATCGTGGTATATCGTGCCATGAAGCGGATGAACACGAAGAAAAAGCTGGTGTATACCGCCCGGGTCAAGAGATTGCTCGCTACGGAGCTGATCCTTACGGCTGCGGTATTCGCTCTGGTGTGTGGATTGGGCGGAATGAAGCGGATCCCGGGACTGTGCCTGATCCTGGTATCTGTGAATCTGTTTCTGGATATTGTGGCTAATGTCATCAATCATCCTATGGAGGCGGGGATCAATCAGCATTATATCAATGATGCTGTGAGAAAGCTGAAAAGCGTCCCGGGACTTACCGTCATCGGTGTGACCGGCAGCTACGGCAAGACCAGTGTAAAGTTCTATTTGCAGACATTATTGCAGGAAAAATATAACGTACTGGTGACGCCGGAGAGTTTCAATACGCCTATGGGTGTGGTGCGGACCATCCGCGGTTCCCTGAAGCCTACCACAGAGATTTTTGTCTGCGAGATGGGAGCCCGTCATGTGGGCGACATCAAGGAGATCTGCGATATGGTGCATCCTGAGCACGGTGTGATCACATCTATCGGACCGCAGCATTTAGAGACCTTTTTTAACATGGAGAATATCCAGAAGACGAAGTTCGAGCTGGCGGATGCCCTGCCGGAAGGTGGTATGCTGTTCTTAAACGGCGACAACGATTATATTCAGCAGCAGGCAGCTTCTCCCGCGTATGATCAGACCCCGGAGAAGATCTTCTATTATTCCGAGACGGAGGGGACAGGATACTGTGCCAAAGATGTGAAGGTATCCCAGTTAGGTACGGAGTTCACGGTAGTGACCCCGGACGGCGAGAGCGAGAGATTCCAGATGCGTCTCATCGGGGCCCACAATGTCATCAATGTGGTGGGGGCTATCGCGGTCGCTCATAAAATGGGTATGACGCTGCAGGAACTGCGGATCCCGGTACGCCGGATCGAGCCGGTACCCCATCGTATGCAGATGCGGGAGCACGGTCTGGTGACGATCATCGATGATGCTTACAATTCCAACCCCGTAGGTTCCAGGGCAGCGGTCGAGACGCTGGCTATGTTTGACGGTATTCGGATCCTGATCACGCCGGGCATGGTGGAGCTGGGTGACAAGGAAGTGGAATACAATCATAAATTCGGTAACTACGCAGCGGATTGCTGCGATTACATCCTGTTAGTGGGCAGACGGCACACCGAGCCCATCAGGGAGGGCGTGTTGGAGAAGGGATTCCCGGAAGAGAAATGCCTGGTATTCGACAAGCTGGAGGAAGCTGTATCTTACGCCTATGCCATCAAAGGGCAGGGACATAAGTATATTTTATTAGAGAATGACCTGACGGATAACTATTAGACGATTCAGAGGCGATTTCGCGAAAGTGGTTCCGGATAGTTGACAGAGAGTAGTAAAATTCAGGAGGGAAAATAAATGAAGACAAGAGTAGCAATGCTGTTTGGCGGCAAGAGTGTAGAACACGAGGTATCCGTGATCTCCGGCATCCAGGCTGTCATGAGCATGGACACAGACAAATACGAAGTAATCCCGGTCTATATGACCAAGCGCAATGAAATGTACATCGGTGAGGAGATCGGCAAGATCGAATCCTACAAAAATATCGATGAACTGTTGAAAAAGTCCCAGAGAGTCATCATGACCAACGAGGACGGCAAGGTATTCCTGACTCCGTTCCCGGTGAAGATGTTCGGCGGAAAGAAAGCCGTGGAGATCGATGTGGCTTTCCCGGTAGTGCATGGTACCAACGTAGAGGACGGCGCTTTCCAGGGTTACCTGAAGACCATGGGCATCCCCTTCGTGGGCTGTGATGTGACCGCATCCGCCATTGGTATGGACAAATACATCATGAAAGCTGTATTAAAGGAGTGTGATGTTCCGGTACTGGATGCGCAGCTGTATACTCTGTCGGATTATGCGCAGATAGAGATTCTGCTCGACAAAGTGGAAAAAGGACTGGGATATCCGGTGATCGTAAAACCGGTCAACTTAGGCTCCAGCGTAGGTATCAGCGTGGCAAAGAACCGCGTGGAACTGACCCATTCCGTGGACGATGCTTTCAAGTATGCCACTAAGGTACTGGTGGAGCACGCCATCACCAATTTACGTGAGATCAACTGCTCGGTACTGGGAGATGAGAATGACGCTATTGCTTCCGAGTGCGAAGAACCCCTGCACACCAAAGATATCTTAAGTTATGAAGATAAATACGTCAGCAATGCCAAGGGCAGCGGCTCCAAGGGCATGGCGAGCGTATCCCGCAAAATCCCCGCAGAACTGTCTCCGGAGAAGAGAGAGGAAGTCCGGGAACTGGCAGTCAGATCCTTTAAAGCACTGGGCTGTAACGGTGTGTCCCGTATCGATTTTATGATCGATGAGGACAACGGCAAGCTGTATTTTAACGAGATCAATACCATCCCGGGATCTCTGGCATTTTATCTGTGGGAGCCGGTAGGAGTTCCTTACAAAGAGCTTCTGGATCGTATGATCCAGCTGTCTTTGAAGAGAGCCCGCACCGAGGAGAGACTGACCTTTACCTTTGACACCAATATCCTGAATTCCGCAAGCTTTGGCGCTTCTAAGGGTGGCAAATTGTAATAGCCGGTTTATGGATTTTATGATTATTTAATATATTTTTTAGCACTCGGGACTTGCGAGTGCTAAGTAGTAGTGATAATATAATCTCTGTAAGAGGAACAAGCGACTGCAACAGCAGACAATTGTTTGAAAAGAGATGTGAAGTGGTCAGCCGCGCAGGGAACTGTGTCGGCTGATTTTTACATGGAAAACGTCTTGGTTGTGTGGCTCACCGGTTGGGCAGAATGGAGGGAATATGACGAAGACAACAAAAAGAGATTATTATGAAGTACTGGGTGTCAGCAAGACAGCGGACGCCGCAGCGATAAAAAAAGCATACCGGAAACTGGCGAAAAAATACCATCCGGATACCAATGCAGGAGACCCTGTGGCAGAGGAGAAGCTGAAGGAAGTCAACGAAGCTTACGATGTGCTGGGGGATGAAAAAAAGAAGAAACTATATGATACTTACGGTTTTGCTGCTTTCCAGGAGGGATTTAATGAGGAGGCAGCCAGACAGTATCAGGAGCAGTTTAAGAACGGAGGCGGCTTCGGCACCGATGGATTCGGCGGCTTTGGCAACGGCACGTTCCATTACAGCACCGGAGGAAGCGGTTTCGGTACCGGTGATTTTGGCGGCTTCGGCGGGGATGAGGATATTTTCGACAATCTGTTCGGTCAGTATTTCAAGGGACAGAAAGGCTCCGGACGGGGCAGCCGGGCGAACTACCGCAGTAAAGGTCAGGATGTGGAATCCGGCATCACCATCAGCTTTGACGAAGCAATGCATGGCTGCGATAAGACCTTTACCTTAAGAGATCCGGCTACCGGCAAGTCCGAATCCGTGCAGGTGCATATTCCGGCAGGTATCGACACCGGTAAAAGTATCCGCCTGAAAGGTAAGGGTGGTGAAGGTTACTCCGGCGGTGAGAGCGGTGACCTGTATCTGAAGGTGACGGTACAGGAGAAGCCGGGCTGGGAGCGTAGAGGACAGGATCTGTATACCACGGTCAATATCCCCTATACTACCGCAGCCCTGGGTGGCGAGATCCGTGTACCCACGTTGTACGGCGATGTCATGTGCAAAGTGAAGGAAGGTACGCAGTCCGGAAGTAAGATCCGTCTGAAAGGCAAGGGTGTGGTATCCATGAAGGATAAAAATGCCCACGGCGATCAGTATGTCGTGATCCAGATTCAGGTGCCTAAGAATCTGACCCCGGCAGCAAAAGAAAAATTACAGGAATACAAGAAGGTCAGTGGATTTTGATCCACTGGCCTTTTGTGTTTTTTGATAAATGATAAAATTTTTCATTAAACGAAAAAAGCTGGAAATAGGAAAAACAGGTGCTTATAATATTCATTCATAAATAGAATAAACAAAAGACTTCACACAGGAGGAAATGAATTATGTTGAAATGTTTAAAAAAGATTGATAAAGCTAAAACCGGTATCTTCGCAGCAGGCGTTCTGTTCGGAACCGCAGGTATCAAAGTACTGTCCAGCAAGGATGCGAAGAAGCTGTACACCAACTGCACCGCAGCAGTTCTGCGCGCAAAAGAGTGTGTCATGAAGACTGCGACCACCATCCAGGAGAACGCAGAGGATATCTACGCAGAAGCTCAGCAGATCAACGAGGAGAGAGCAGCACAGGCAGCTCAGGAGTTTGACGGCGAAGCAGAAGCAGCAAAGTCTGCAGATGCAGATACCGATTGGACCCCTGAACTTCAGTAAGTTGAATAGATAACAGACACCTGCATGCTTCGGCATCGCAGGTGTTTTCATGAAAGCAGGCATAAGAAAATATGAGATTTGTGATCAAGCATGAGATAAAGGGGAGACTCAGGGTTCACATTCAGCAGAGCCGCATGAGTTTTGCACAGGCAGATACACTGCAATACTATCTGGACGGACAGAGTAATATTGTCAGCGCCAAAATTCAGGAGCGCACCCTGGATGTTACGGTAGTCTATACCGGTTCCAGGGAGGAAGCACTGAAGACACTGGAGGATTTTACATATCAGGGTACGGAAGTGCCGGAGAACTATCTGGCCAATTCCGGCAGAGAGATGAACCGGGAATATAAGGATCAGCTGATCAATAAAGTGGTAATGCATTATGGGATCAGACTGTTTCTGCCCATGGACATCCGTTCCGTGATCACCACAGTGAAGTCTTTCAAATATCTCTGGCATGGAATCAAGACCCTGGCAAAGGGGAAGATCGAAGTGCCGGTACTGGATGCCACTGCTATCGGCGTATCCGTGCTGCGCGGTGATTACAACACCGCAGGCTCTGTGATGTTCCTGTTAGGCATCGGCGAGATCCTGGAAGAGTGGACGCACAAAAAGTCTGTCGGTGATCTGGCGAGGAGCATGTCCTTAAACATTGACAAGGTATGGGTTGTGAGCAACGGACAGGAGATCCTGGTGCCGTCCACATCCATTAAGTCAGGAGATCTGGTAAGGATCCACATGGGTAATGTGATTCCTTTTGACGGCACAGTGACGGACGGAGAAGGTATGGTGAATCAGGCGTCTCTGACCGGAGAATCCGTTCCCGTGAGAAAAATCCCCGGTGGAACTGTCTATGCCGGAACTGTGGTAGAAGAAGGCGAGCTGACTATCTGTGTGAAAGAAAACGGCGGCTCCAGCAAATATGAGAAGATCATGACCATGATTGAGGAATCCGAGAAGCTGAAATCCTCTCTGGAGGGTAAGGCAGAGCACCTGGCAGATAAGCTGGTACCCTATACTTTCTTAGGTACCGGTCTGGTATGGCTGTTCACACGGAATGTGACTAAGGCATTATCCGTGCTGATGGTGGATTTCTCCTGCGCATTGAAGCTGTCCATGCCGTTAGCGGTATTGTCTGCGATCCGAGAGGCAAGCACCTACGAGATCACGGTGAAGGGCGGCAAATACTTAGAGGCTATGGCAGATGCCACGACCATCGTATTTGACAAGACCGGTACTCTGACCAAGGCACAGCCTACCGTGGCGGATGTGGTATCCTTTAACGGACAGCCAGCAGAGGAACTGCTTCGGATCGCCGCCTGCCTGGAGGAGCATTTTCCTCATTCCATGGCAAAGGCAGTGGTGCGGGAAGCAGCCCGCAAGGAGCTGGTACATGAAGAGCTGCATACCAAAGTGGAATATATCGTAGCCCATGGAATCTCTTCTACTCTGGACGGCAAGAAGATCATCATCGGCAGCTACCATTTCGTATTTGAGGATGAGCAGGCACAGATCCCGGAGGGCAGACAGGAGCTGTTCGATCAGCTGCCTGAGGAATACTCCCGCCTGTATATGGCAATTGACGGCAAGCTGGCTGCAGTGATCTGCATCGAGGATCCTCTCAGAGAAGAGGCTCCGGAGGTCATCCGACAGCTGAAGAGTCTCGGAATCCACAAGGTAGTCATGATGACAGGAGACAGCGACCGTATCGCTGGGGCAATTGCGGGTACCGTCGGCGTGGATGAGTATTATTCCGAGGTGTTGCCGGAGGACAAAGCAAGGTTCGTGGAGCAGGAGAAGCAGGCAGGTCATAAAGTCATTATGATCGGTGACGGCATCAACGATTCCCCGGCATTGTCTGCGGCAGATGTTGGTATTGCCATCAGCGAGGGTGCACAGATCGCCAGAGAGATCGCCGATGTCACCATCGGTGCGGACAATCTGTATGAAGTAGCTACCCTGAAGGAATTGAGCAACTCTCTGATGGAGCGGATCCATAAAAATTATCGCATGATCGTAGGGATCAACACCGGACTGATCATTTTAGGTGTGGCAGGAATCATTCCTCCCACTACGTCCGCTCTTCTGCATAATACATCTACTCTGTGGATCAGCACCAAGAGCATGAAGAATCTTCTGGACAAAGAAGAAGTATAAAGAAAAAAACATAGGCCATTGTAAGGGGAAGGATGAGTTCCCCTTGCAGTGGCCTGCATTTTGTTCTATAGTAAGTTTGGACTAACCACAAAGTGTAATACAATTTGCCGAGAATGTACGGTACTTTTGTAGGAATTATATGTTGCATATTTGCAGATGCGTGTATATAATGATATAGTAATTCCTAGTTGGATGCTAGAGATAGGAGGAAGTATATGTCAGAACAATTATTACAGGTGCGTAACTTGTCCGTAAGTGTAGAGGACAAGCCCATCCTTCATGGAATAGATTTAGAGGTTCGTCCCGGAGAGACCCACGTCCTCATGGGACCCAACGGTGCCGGCAAGTCCACATTGGGCTACACCATCATGGGAAGTCCCCGCTATGAGGTGACCGATGGTGAGATCCTGTTCAAAGGAAAAGAGCTGTTGGAGGAGACTGCAGACCAGAGAGCGAAGGACGGTATCTTTTTATCCTTCCAGAATCCGCTGGAGGTTCCCGGTGTCTCTCTGCGGAACTTTATCCGCAATGCGGTGGAACAGAGAAGTGGTTCCCGCATCAAGCTGTGGACATTTAAAAAGGAACTGGAGAAAGCTATGGAAGTCTTACAGATGGATCCTTCCTACGGTGACCGTGACCTGAATGTCGGATTTTCCGGCGGCGAGAAGAAAAAGGCAGAGATTCTGCAGTTACTTATGTTGAAGCCTTCACTGGCCATTCTGGATGAGACGGATTCCGGCCTGGACGTGGATGCAGTGCGTACCGTATCCAAGGGCGTGGAAGAGTACCAGAAGGACAAAAAGGGTGCTCTGCTGATCATCACCCACAGCACCAGAATCTTAGAGTATCTGCATGTGGACAAGACCCATGTTCTGGTAAACGGCAAGATCGTGGCATCCGGCGATGCTTCTCTCGTAGACGAGATCAACGAGCATGGTTTCGAGCGTTTTCTGGAAGCATAAGGAGGTTGACGATCTGAATGAGTGAACGTGAAAAGACATACGTGGAAGACGTCAACAGAAGCATTTATGATATCCGTAATGAGGAGAAGGACGTCTATCGTATTAAAAAGGGACTGACTCCCGATATTGTGGCGGAGATTTCCGAGAAAAAGAAGGATCCCGCATGGATGGCAAATTTCAGATTACAGTCTCTGCAGATCTATAATGAGATGGAAGTTCCCGACTGGGGTCCCTCTATTGAGGGTCTGAACATGGAAGACATCGTAACCTATGTAAAACCTAATACCCATATGAGCGCCAAATGGTCCGAAGTGCCGGAGGACATCAAGGATACCTTCGAAAAATTGGGGATCCCACAGGCGGAGCGGAAGTCCCTCGCCGGTGTGGGCGCCCAGTACGATTCCGAGCTGGTATATCACAATGTCAGGGAAGAAGTGGCAGCCCAGGGCGTAGTCTATACCGATATGGAGAGTGCCCTGAATGGGGAATATGCGGATATGGTGAGGAAGCATTTTATGAAGCTGGTGACCCCCAGAGATCACAAATTCGCAGCGCTGCACGGTGCTGTGTGGTCCGGCGGCTCCTTCGTATATGTTCCCCCCGGAGTGTCTGTGACGATTCCCCTGCAGTCTTATTTTCGACTGAACGCACCGGGAGCCGGACAGTTCGAGCATACCCTGATCATTGTGGACGAGGGTGCATACCTGCATTTTATCGAAGGCTGTTCCGCCCCGAAGTACAACGTGGCGAACCTCCATGCCGGCTGTGTGGAGCTGTTCGTGGGGAAAAATGCAAAACTGCGTTACTCCACCATCGAGAACTGGTCCAAGAATATGTACAATCTGAATACCAAGCGGGCGTTGGTGGAAGAAGGCGGTACCATAGAATGGGTATCCGGTTCCTTCGGATCCCACGTATCCTATCTGTACCCCATGAGCGTGCTGAACGGTAAGGGGGCCAGAGCGGAATTCACCGGCATCACCTTTGCGGGAGCCGGACAGAATCTGGATACCGGTACCAAAGTTGTCCACAATGCACCGGAGACCACTTCCTATATCAATACCAAGTCCATCTCCAAGGATGGAGGTATCAGTACTTTCCGAAGTTCCGTAGTGGTGAAGAACAGTGCGGCAAAGAGCAAATCCGCCGTATCCTGTCAGTCCCTGATGCTGGATGACAAGTCCCGCTCCGATACCATCCCGGCCATGGATATCCGTACCCAGGATGCCGATATCGGACACGAGGCGAAGATCGGCCGGATCAGCGATGAAGCAGTGTTCTATCTGATGTCCCGCGGTATCTCAGAAGAGGATGCCAGAGCCATGATCGTCAGCGGATTCGCAGACAATGTATCGAAGGAGCTGCCGTTGGAATACGCGGTGGAGATGAACAATCTGATCCGTCTGGAGATGAAGGGCAGCATCGGTTAATGTGGCAGGAGGAATGGAGATCAGTATGGAAAAAGAATATAATATGACCATTAACAGACTGCCGGCGAAGACCTGGAACTGGCTTCGCATGAACGAGACGCAGTTGGAAAAGATAGAAGTACCTACGGCAGGAGGGGTAAAGGTAAGCCTGCCGGAAAAAATAACAACAGCAGAAAATGAGGGATCCCAGCCCTGGAATGCGGATTTTGCAGGCATCCCATCCGGCATGGGAGAGGACATGGACGGTCTTCTGACAGCAGCGGGAGTGAAGGCACAACATTATGAGGCGTCTGAGGAAACCACAGAAGCACAGCCGTTGCTGTTGGATTATACCTACGTACAAAATAGTTTACAGGCCGGTGCCGTAGCAGTGAGAGCCCGGAAAAACAGTGAAATCACTGTGATCCAGGATTTTGCTTCCGACAGGGAGGCAGCAGGGCAGGCGGCAGTATCCACCAGACTGTATCTGGAAGAAGGAGCGAAGCTCCGGCTGATCCAGGTGCAGAGACTGGGCAGTGATTTTACTTTTATGAATGATATCGGAGCCCTGTGTGAAGAGAAGGCTTCCCTGGAAGTGATCCAGCTGATCCTCGGCGGAAAGAATACTTACCTTGGATGCAAGACTACCTTACAGGGCAGAGAGAGCAGCCTGAATGCCGACACCGCTTATATCGTGGGCGGTGACGGAAGACTGGATATGAATTATGTAGCTGTGCATGAAGGCAAAAAGACCCAGAGCAATATGCAGGCCGGCGGCGTTCTGCGGGATCATGCTTTCAAGCTGTATCGTGGCACCATTGATTTCAAATGGGGGGCTAAAGGTGCAGTAGGCAATGAAAAAGAGGATGTACTGTTATTATCCAACGATGTGGTGAACCAGACCATTCCCCTGATCCTCTGTGCGGAGGAAGATGTGGAAGGTAATCACGGCGCCACCATTGGCAAACTGGACGATGAGCTGCTGTTCTACCTGGAGAGCCGCAGCATGAACAGAGAGCAGATCTATGAGATGATGGCTATGGCCAAGGTGGATGCGGTCTGCCGCAAGATTCCTGATGCAGCTACACGGGCTAAGGTACAGGAGTTCCTTGGCAGAGCCGGGGAAGAAGAGGAAGCGGAAGAGTAAGATAACAGGAGGAAGTATGACGACTTCAATCAGCGAGATCCGTAAGGATTTTCCTCTGCTTATGAGTAACGATGTGATTTATCTGGACACGGCGGCGACTTCCCAGAAGCCGTCCTGTGTTCTGGAGGCAGAGAGAACATTTTATGAAAAATACAATGCCAATCCCCTGCGCGGATTATACGAGCTGGGAGAGGCGGCAACCGAAAAATACGAAGAAGCCAGAGAGACGGTCCGGGAGTTTTTAAATGCCAGAGAGGCGGCGGAGATCGTTTTCGTCCGCAATGCCACGGAAGGCTTGAATCTGGTGGCCTACAGTTTCGGCTCACTGGTACTGAAACCGGGAGATGAGATCCTGGTGAGCATTATGGAGCACCACAGCAATCTCCTGCCCTGGCAGCAGGCGGCAGCCAGAACCGGAGCAGTGGTGAAGTATCTGGAGTGCACCGAAGACGGAAAATATACCGAGGAAGCTTTTAAGGAGGCACTGAGCGAACGAACGAAGATCGTTGCTATGACCCAGGTATCCAATGTGCTGGGCTGCAAAAATGATATCAAGCGTTTTGCGCAGCTGGCACATGAGGCAGGCGCTTATTTCGTGGCAGACGGAGCCCAGAGCGTTCCCCATATGGCAGTGGATGTACAGGATCTGGATGTGGATTTTTTGGCATTTTCCGGACACAAGATGTATGCTCCCATGGGAATTGGTGCGTTATATGCGAAGAGAGAACTGTTGGAGCAGATGCCTCCTTTCCTGTGCGGCGGGGAAATGATCGATTCCGTCAGCCGTACCGGAGCCGTGTGGGCGGAAGTGCCACATAAGTTCGAAGCAGGAACGGTAAACGGTGCCGGAGCCTATGCACTGGCAGAGGCAATCCGGTATGTGCAGAAGATCGGTTTTGACTTTATCGAAGAGAGAGAAGCGAAGCTGACAGCCATGCTGATGGATGGCATGAAAGAGATTCCCGCAGTACACATTCTGGGCTCACAGAAAGCAGAAGACCATCACGGCATTGTGACCTTCAAACTGGACGGTGTGCATCCCCATGATGTGGCTTCTATTTTGGATGCGGATCATATCGCGGTCCGGGCGGGACATCATTGTGCCCAGCCGTTATTGCAACATTTGAAAGTATTGTCCACCACCAGAGTAAGCCTGGGTGTCTACAATACGGAAGAAGAGATTCAGGCATTTTTAGAAAGCCTTGCAAAGATAAGGAGACAGATGGGCTATGGAGAATAAGACATTTTATAATGAAATCCTGACGGAGCACAATCTGCATCCGTATCACAAGCACAAGCTGGAGGATGCAAATCTGGTGTTGGAGGGCGTTAATCCCAGCTGTGGTGATGACATTTTTCTGGAGCTGAAAGTGGAGGATGGTGTGGTAGTTGACGGTGCCTTCGAAGGCGACGGCTGTGCCATTTCCCAGGCTTCCGCGGACATGATGCTGGAGCTGGTCATTGGCAGAAGCAAGGAGGAAGCGTTGCATCTGGCAGACCTGTTCCTCAAGATGATCAAGGGAAGTATTACCGAGGAAGAGCGGGACGAACTGGAGGAAGCCTCCGTATTGCAGGATATCGCCCACATGCCTGCCAGGGTAAAATGCGCGGTGCTTGGCTGGCATACTATGCAGGAATTATTGAAAACAGAAGAAAAATAGCTGATAAAAAGATAAAGATACATCTTGCACGCCCTTTTTGGATACGCTACAATGAAAAAAGAAGTGTAAGAAAAGCGGGGGGCTGTGCATGTTCCACATAGAGCTTATCATTGAATTCCTGGAAAACGTGATGAACAATATTGTCCAGGTGGCAATACTGTTCTTTGAATTTGTCGGAGTGATCGTTATTATTCTCTCCGGTCTGAAAGGGTTTTATAATTATGTGCGGCGGGTGCCGGATATGAAGATCACCCTGGCGCAGGGGCTTGCTGTAGGGCTGGAATTCAAGTTGTGCAGTGAGATCCTTAAGACCGTTATTGTCAGAGACTGGAAGGAGATCGTTACCGTAGCCGGTATCATCGGACTTCGTGCGGCACTGACTTTCCTGATCCATTGGGAGATCAAGGAAGAGAAGAATCATTCCTAAAAATCGGCAGCTGATGAAAATCGGCTGCTTTTTTTAGAATGATTTCCGGTTACCCAACAAAAGTCAATAACTTTATCCAGATAAAGAGATTAAATTTGTAATGGTATATAGGTTAAATTTGCACCTTGGAAAAAAGCTGTCAGAGGACTAACATATAACGATAAAGTATGTATTTATAAAAAAGTGTAAAGAAATGCTAAAAAATCCGTTGCATTTGACACTTCGACGTGCTAAAGCTATCGATAGCATGAACGTAAATGTAATCGATTACGCATGCTTAAAAGGAAAGCAGAATGGAATTACAAAAGACACTTACTCCCGGGGAAGCGCTGGAACGCGTCCTGCGATCTTATCAGACCTACTACAATATCAAAACAGAGGCTGTAGAACCGCCATTCGCAGCCGAAGCAATCTTCGGATCCCATAATGAGCAGTACTTTCTGATCAAGAAAGCTAAGGTGGCAGATATTGACACCAACGAGACTGTGTATTTTGCCACAGAGGAATCTTTATCAAAGGATCGCCTTCTGGAACTGGACTCCATCGCCTGGGAACGGGGAACTGCCAACGTGCAGCCCTCATCCAATCATCGGAACAGCGATGTTGTCCTGATCATTCTGACCGGTCATGCAGAGGAGGATGCGCTTACACAGGTGAAAAAGTGCAAGCATTATCAGAGTTACCTCTGGGGATTTCATGGCTGGAGTAATTACCGTTTGATTGTCGCCGAGTTATCTTCGGGTCGGATCGTCCACAACCGCCACGGACAGATTCTGAAGAAGCTCGTGAAAAAGGCAATACAGTAAATACAAGGGACAGAAATTCCAAATATCGTGCATGCTTGCATGGTAAGATATTTGAATTTATGGACCCAAAAACTGTGAGGAAGCAGTAAATTAACGGATTCCGAACAGTTTTAGAATTGCGAGAGCGGATTTTAGTGGAGCAATTCGTGTATTTGCGAAAAATTAAATCTGTGTATAAGAAAAGGAGAAACACAAATGACAGCATTATTAATTGTTTTGGCCGCTATCGTATTATTGTTTACCGGCTATGTGTTCTATGGCTCCTGGCTGGCAAAACAGTGGGGCATTGATCCTACCAAGAAGACTCCTGCTATTGAGAAGGAGGATGGTGTAGACTATGTTGCAGCAAAGCCCGCCGTACTTATGGGACATCATTTTTCCTCTATCGCCGGAGCAGGCCCGATCAACGGACCGATCCAGGCTTCCATCTTCGGATGGGTTCCCGTATTCCTGTGGTGTATTATCGGTGGTATTTTCTTCGGCGGTCTGCAGGACTTCGGATCTTTATTCGCATCTATCAGACATGACGGTAAATCTGTAGGTGAGATCATCGAGGATTCCATGGGATCCAGAGCAAAGAAGCTTTTCATCATCTTCGCACTTCTGGTATTGATTCTGGTAATCGCTTCCTTCGTTAACATCGTGGCAGGTACTTTCCTGACTGTGGCAGACGAAGCCGGCAAGACCGCTTTCGGTTTTGTGACCAATCCTACCGGTAACCAGTCTACCGCTATGATCTCTTTGTTATTTATCGTTCTGGCTGTTATTTATGGTTATGTGACCAACAGAATGGGTGTCAAGACTCTGCCCGCTACCATCGGTGGCATCATCGGTATCGTACTGATCACTGTTCTTGGCTTGAACGTTGGTTTTGCAATGAACCGTATCGCATGGATCGTATTCGTAGGTGTGTACATCGCTGTAGCTTCCCTGGTTCCCGTATGGATCCTGTTACAGCCCCGTGACTATCTGTCCAGCTTCCTGCTGTACGCTATGATCGGTCTGGCATTCATCGGTGTGGTTGCAGGTGCTTTCACCGGTACTGTTGCTTTCGATATTCCAGCTTTCACTAGCTGGGAGCCCAAGGCAGGACAGACCCTGTTCCCTATGCTGTTCATCACTGTAGCATGTGGTGCATGTTCCGGTTTCCACAGCCTGATCGCTACCGGTACTTCTTCCAAGCAGTTAGCTAACGAGAAGGATGCCAAGGCAATCGGTTACGGCTCCATGCTGATCGAGTCTGCTCTGGGTATCATCGCTCTGGTAGCAGTCGGTGCAGTATATCAGAAGTACTTAAACGGTGAGTTCGGATCTCCCGCAGCTGCATTCGCTGCAGGTATCGCATCCATGTTCGGTACCGAGACTTCCAAGGCATATGGCACCATTTACGCACTATTAACTCTGTCTGTATCCGTATTCGCGCTGACCAGTCTGGATACCGGTACCCGTCTGAGCCGTTTCATGTTCTCCGAGCTGTTCCTGAAGGAAGGCGAGGCTACCTACAAGGATGCCAAGGGCGCACGTAAAGTGCTGGCTCATCCTCTGTTCGGTACTGTTTCTATGGTACTGATCGGTTGTATCCTGGGTGGTCTGTCTCTGAGCCAGATCTGGGGTCTGTTCGGTGCAGCCAACCAGTTGCTGGCAGGTATCGCACTGATGGCAGTAGCTGCATGGCTGGGTGAAGTTGGTAAGAACAACAAGATGTTCTACTTCCCTATGGTATTCATGCTTGCTGCAACCCTGACCAGCCTGGTGATCACTGTAATCAACAAGTGTAAGGCTATCGGCGCCGGCACCGCTGCATGGGGTGACTGGTTCCAGCTGTTCTTCGCAACTGCAATGGCAGTGCTGGCAATCTTCCTGGTAGTGGAAGGCGCACAGACCTTCGCTAAGCAGATGAAAGAGAAGAAGGCTAAGAAGGCTGCTTAATATAAGCGCAAGATACAAAAGATAAATAAAGTTAAGCAAAGAGAAATCCCGGAGACTGTGAAAGGCCTTCGGGATTTTTATTGTGTATGCGGGGACCGCAGAAGCGGTGTCCGGAATAATAATGGATGCGGCAATCGCAATATCAGCCCCGCGTAAGGAACCGGGGCAATTCTTCAATGGGAATCGGCTTGGAGAACTTATAGCCCTGTAAATAATCTGCATGACTGATGATACACAGTTCTTCCTGGGCATCGGTCTCTACACCTTCGTACAGTACCTTGTAACCCAGACGCTCAAAGGCGGTAGAGAAGTAATCCAGCATGAAGCGGGAATTGGCATCCTGATCCGCCATCAGTAAAAGGCTTCTGTCGAATTTGACCACATCCAGTTTCAGGCTTAAGATCCGGTCGAAATTGGAATAACCGGTTCCAAAATCATCCAGATAAGTACATACCCCCAACTGTTTGAACTCACTGACGCATTCCTGTACCAGTTCGTATTCCGTATCGTTCTGGGACTCCGTAAACTCAACGGCAATGGTGTGGAAGTCGATTCCGGCGGCTCGTACGATGGATTTGAATTCTTCCATGAAGTCCTTTTCGCCCAGCTCTTCCACAGAAAGATTTACGGATACACGGGAGATCTGATAGCCCTCATCTTGCATGTGCTTGATCTGCCTACAGGTCTTATTCAGAATGATCATGCTGAGGCGGTGGATGTAGCCGTATTTTTCTGCCAGAGGAATAAAACGATCCGGGAATACCAGTCCTGTCTGTGGCAGACGCAAACGCATCAGGGATTCTGCGGTATCGTAAGTACCCGTGTGGACATTCCGTACCGGCTGACAATAGACCAGAACGCGTTCGTCATCTAAGGAGCCGTGTTCCGCAATATCCTTCAACTGGGACTTGATATAATGCATTTCTTTATAAGTCTGGTAATCTTCTTCCCCGAAGACACGATAGGAATTCTGCGCTACTTTTTCGGAAAAGTAATTGAATACTTCGTAGAACTGTTCCAGATTCTCACAAAAGTCCAGATGGTCGAAGAGTACCAGCTTGTAGGGAAGCTTATATTCTTCATAATATTTCTGGAACACCTTTTTAATCAGGGATACTGCCCTTTCTGTGGCATCCGGGATATTGTGGCTGTCCACTGCCAGTACGAAGAAGCTGGTGGAAGGATTGAACAACATACCCTTTCGAAAATAATCCGTCCAGAAGCTGTAGAACAGCTTTCCTATTTCCTCTGTCATGACGTATTCGAAATCCATGTCAAAGCGCAGGCACAGGTAGTAGGTATCCTGAGCGGTCTGCCGCTGCTGGCGCAGATATTCATCCAAGGATGCGGAACCCAGGGCACCGGTCTTCGGGTCGTAGGCGTTGGCATGGAGCATGTACAATACCACCAGAAGCGGCAGAAAATAGGTTGTGGCCAGGAAAGAAGTCGTATTCATGGCAGCTTCCATGACTACGATCAATCCACAGACCGTCTCAGTAAATATCAGCATATGGAACAGTGCGGTAGGAAGTCTGCGGCGGTAGCGAACCAACAGAAAGAGGATCACCGCCAGATACAGAAGATATCCGACCATAAAAGGAGTGGACAGGATATTTTCATACCAGATTCCGTAATGATCCTGATGAAATCCCCAGCCGGTCAGAGGAGATGCCAGATCGGCAACTCCGGTCACCACAAGGATGGCGAAGGACAGAAAGGTATATTTCCTGCCGATATTTTTCGGGAAGACGATCAGTATTTTCAGGTAAGCAATATAGAGACAGAACAGGGACAGAAGACTGATATGGTAGACGGCCCGGAGGATCCAGAGTAGGGTGTTCTGTCTGGAAAAAAGGTCGGCATAATAAAAGGCGATATTGGAAACTGCGGCAATGAAAAGCAGGGCAAAACAGGACTTGAAGATCCGAAAGGTCCGGCTCTGTTTAATGAAAGTCTGTCGGATCAGTAACAATGCCAGAAGACACATAACCACCAACAGAAAATCTGCCACGGGAGAGTAACTGTGGATGACGATATGATTTGTGGATAGTAACAGGCTCAACCCCATAAAAATTCTCCTCTCTGGTAATGTAGAAAATGAACAAACAATATAAAATGATTTTACAATATACCATAAGAGGAGAAATTTGTCAGTGGGGCAGCTGTGGGAAATTAGTCCTATTTTGAGCAAATGGGAAAAATTGTAATAGATTTAATGTTCGAAGAATGCAACGGCAACAGCACCCGGGCCCACATGGGTTCCGATGGTGGCACCCAGAGTGCTGACGGGAAGCTCCTTGGCATAATCCTTCCAGAGATGCTCACTGTCGTGAATGTATTTCTGTAAAAGTTCGTCACTCAGACCGGTATAGCCCAGACAGAAGGGCTTGGAGAAGTCCACGCCGTCCGCTTTTTCAATTTCACGGATGAGGAAGTTACTGCCGTTTTTGGAACCACGGGCTTTTCCCAGCATAATGATCTCACCGTCTACGACTGCTACCACGGGCTTGATGGCCAGAGCACCTCCGATGAATGCCACAGTGGGGGAGATACGGCCCCCTTTTTTCAAGTATTCCAGAGTGTCTAAGAGTCCCATGGTGTGGATCTTATGCTTTTGCTCTTGCAGAACGCTTACGATCTCTTCCGCGGTCATTCCCTGCTTTTTCAGCTGCAGGCCGTATTCTACCAGAATCTGTTCCCCAATGGTGGCATTCAGACTGTCTACGACGAAGACTTTGCCTTCATAATCCTCGGCAGCGATCCGGGCACTCTGGCAGGTGCCGGACAGCTTGCTGGAAATAGTAACCACAATGACAGTTTCTCCGGCCGATACAGCTTTTTCGTAGGCTTCTTCGAAGACTGCGGGAGATACCAGACTGGTGGTGGGCAGAGTATCACATTCGATCAGTTTCTCATAGAATTCCTTATGACTGATGGTGACACCGTCTGCATATTCCTCCTCACCGAAGCGGATATGCAGGGGGAGAATCGTGACGTCCTCTCTTGAACTGTTCATATCGGATGCGGAGTCCGTGATAAAACGTATTTTTTCCATAATTGTTTCCTGTACTTTCTATATATAGTTATGATGAATATTCTTTCGGGCGGAAATGCGCCGGGGCATCCATCGGGATGGGCATACGACATCGTTCATGTCACCTTGCTGTTAATTCTGTTGGAAAGCCAGTCAGGGTGAGTTGCGGATGGATCATTTCTCTGTGGGATGCTTGACAGAAAACTCTGTAAGATACTGCTCCAGATTATGGGAGATCCGTTCCAGAGAGTCATAGAGATTCAACCGTTGTTCTTCCGTCATGCCATCACCGCCGTGAGCCAGTGCGGAATAGATCCGGGAACTGATCTTTTTGACTACAGTATTGCCTTCTTCTGTCAGATAATACAGTGTGCGGTAGGAACGTTTATGTTCCGGCAGCTCGCAGGACACCAGCCCCTTGGAACTCAACTGGCTTAAGGTACGGGAGATGGCGGCCTTGTCTTCCTTACACAGCTCCGTCAGCTGCGTGGCGGTCAGCCCCTCCGGGTGCTTTCCCAGATAATACAGACACATGGTATAACCGGCTTTTAAGTCCATCTGTCCCATTTCCAGTTCTTTCAATTTTTGCAGATAACGGTGCAATTCTGTGATAGATACCACAAATCTTTCAAAACGATCCTGCATGAAGGTTCCTCCTGTAAAATGTTGACACTGCAACAACTTTATGAAGTGTAACACATGGATGTTGATAAGTCAACAAAAAGAAGGGCAAAAAAATACCTTATCCATTAAGATAAGGTACTGATAAGAATAAACTATGCAATTTCCAGCCGCTGCTTTATTTTTCGGACATCATTTTCCAATACATTAAGCCGGATGCGAACCAGTTCATCATCTTCTTTTACTTTTAAGGCCCGGTCGAATTTTCTGGATAAATCTAAATGAGCTTCTGCAATTGTACAGATATTACGACTGACTTCATTCTCAAGAGTCAACTCTATATTGGTAAGGCGATTCGCCATAGAGAGCTGACCGGATTCCAGATTGGCAAGGCGCTGTTCCATGGCAATCTGACCGGATTCCAGATTGGTAAGGCGCTGTTCCATGGCAATCTGACCGGATTCCAGATTGGTAAGGCGCTGTTCCATGGCAATCTGACCGGATTCCAGATTGGAAACACGTTGTTCCAAAGAATCGAATCTTTGCTCCAGTGAATCAAGTCGCTGCTCCACCCTGTCGAGTCGCTGTTCGACCTTATCAAGTCGTTGCTCCACCCTGCCCAGTCGTTGGTCTATACTTTCTAATTTAATTACTATCGTCTCTAATAATTCCCGGTTGGTCATGAATTCTCCTCCTGTACATGTATACTAGCACAGTTCAAAAGTGCTGACAATTGGGCAATATAGAGAAAAAAGCGATTGTGCATTATTACAACAAAAAATATGATAAATGGATGATAAGCCCCAAAAACATGATATATCCAAGGAAAAAGAGTACGGCAAAATAAACAATGCCGATTGGAACGGTAGAAGAGCCAGAGAGAGCGGCTGCGGTATGGATTGTACTGCGTATTCGTTTATGCTATGCTAAATAGCAGAAGTATTCCGGAAACGGGAATGCACAATGTGCAAAAAGCATAATGCACTAAAATCACATGGTGTGATAGATCGCATTGAACATAGAAAGAGTGAGGACTACAGCATGCTCAGACCCAGCATCGGTATTGATTGGGACGATGTTACCGCCCCGTTTAACAGTATCGCCATCCGTATGGCAAATGAAAAATATCATCCGAAGGAACCTTATCGCATGGAGGAAATCACTTCCTGGGCCAACGAAGGGCGGACTTCGGTGATCAAAGAATTCTATAACGATCCGGAACTGTACCGGAGGCAGATCCCGACCGAGGAGACGAAACGAGGGATCCGCAGACTGATGCAGATCGCGGATGTTTTTTTCATTACTGCGGTGTCACCACATTTTATGGGAGTGCGGGCAGAACAGATCATGACCCAGTTCCCGGAGCTTCCACCGGAAAATATTATTCTGGGAAGTGCCAAGGATCGTGTCCATTTTGATATTGTGCTGGATGATGCCATCCACAATATTCTGGAGAGCAAGGCGGAGTATCCGGTGCTGATGCGGAAGCCCTGGAATGCCAAAATGACGGGGCTGTTGTCCGTAAATACCATGGCGGAATTTGTCTCTCTGGTGAAGCAGATCATGAAAGCATCCACTTCTAAGACAGAGAAGATCACTGCTCCGGCGGTGCTGGCCCTGGTGGGGCCGTCCGGCTCCGGCAAACGGGAGATTACGGAAGCTTTGTGCGGTAGCCGCGGGACAGGCACAAGCGAAAGGACAGAGAGTGGGGAGATTTTTGTCCGCCCGGTGAACTACTGCACGGAACCGGGGCGCTACGGCCACAAGTACGTCCCGGAGGAAGCCTTCGACCGGATGAACTTTTTTGAAAAAACGGCTTATGCCGGGGTACGGTACGGCACCAGAAAGGAAGACATTCAGACCTTGCTGGATCAGGGAAAGTTTGCGGTGATCCCCGTGGATATGTGCGGTGCCATTGCCATGAAGCGTTCCTTTCCCACCCATATTATCTATGTGGCGAGAGATAAAGAAAAGCTGATCGCCGATATCATTGATTCCGACTATGACACCGAGGAAAAGACACTTCGGATCCTGTCTATCGATGCGGAGAAGCGTAATCGCAAGATCTGTGATTATGTGATCCATAATGATACCATAGAAGGGGAACGTGTCAGCGGAGCGGAAGAAATCCGGCGGCTGATCCTGCTGGAAGGCGAAAAATACTGAAATGTACCGGGGAGCGATACCCGGAAAACGGAATAGAGTTGTACAAAACCGGATAGAGAAGGAGCGGGGCGGACGGATACGTATGGAAGAAAAACAGCTGAAATACTATAAAATGCATCATGATTTACAGGAACAGATCCGACTGGGAGAACTGCGCAGCGGTGACCGTGTTCCCTCGGAGAACCAGCTGGCCGCCGCTTATCAGGTGAGCCGCCAGACCGTCCGCAAGGCACTGGCCATTCTGGAACAGGAGGGATACATCTATGCGGTACACGGGAAAGGCACCTTTGTGTCGGAGCGGGTCCGCCCGGAGCATAAGTCTCACAACATTGCCGTGGTGACCACCTATCTGTCGGATTATATTTTTCCCCGGGTTATTCAGGGCATCGATGAAGTTCTTACGGCACAGGGGTATAGCATTTTATTAAAAAATACAAGAAACTCCCGGAGCCAGGAGGCGCGGTGTCTGGAGGAACTGTTGCAGAAGGATATCGACGGGGTCATCATCGAACCCAGTAAGAGCCAGATCAGCTGCAGACATCTGCATCTGTATGAGCGGCTGGAAGAATACGGAATTCCCTATGTGTTTATTCAAGGCTGCTTCGACCAGATGGAAGACAAGCCCCAGGTGCTGATGGACGATTGCAGGGGAGGTCATCTGATCACAAAATATCTCCTGGATACCGGGCATCGTGATATTGCCGGAGTGTTCAAGGCAGATGACATCCAGGGACAGAACCGTCACCGGGGCTATGTACAGGCCCTGCAGGAAGCAGGTGTCCTCTACGATCCGGACAAGGTGATCTGGTTCCATACCGAGGATCGTAAAGTCCACCCACAGGAGGGAATCCGGCGTCTGATCTCCAAGGGAACCAGACTCGACAGTGTGGTCTGTTACAATGACCAGATCGCCATGCAGGTCATCCCGACGCTGACGGCCCGGGGGATTCGCGTCCCGGAGGACATTTCCGTCACCGGTTATGACAATTCCTACATGGCCATCGGCGGAGGTTTTCAACTGACCACTATCGTTCATCCCCAGGAAAAACTGGGAGAAATGGCGGCACAGCTGTTACTGTCACTGCTTCATGGGGAATCTCTGGGACCGGAAGAGAGAAAGATTCTCATCCAGCCGGAGCTTGTCGTAGGAAATACAACTTGTTAGCAGAAGCATACAAGTTGTAATATGGTAATATCGAAATTGTATGATGCCAGGGTCAAAAGGTCTAAGCCCACATGAGCTTGCTCATAGGTGGGTGAAAGACCTTAGGACCCGCCCCGATATGAGCATAAAAGTGGGATGATAATCCCACGATATGCGAATATTGGGTAGGATTGTGGGAGTGCGTAGCACGGAACAATCCGTAGGCATCAAAGTCGGGGGCTTTTGACCCCGACATCATTGTATTCAACTACAGGAGGTATTACTTATGTTACAGACAAAAAAATATCAATTCTGGTTTTGTACGGGATCACAGGACTTGTATGGGGACGAGTGCCTGGCAAAGGTAGCGGAGCATTCTCACAAGATCGTGGATGCCCTGAACGCTTCCGGTGTGTTACCTTATGAGGTGGTATGGAAGCCGACCCTGATCACTAACGAACTGATCCGCCGTACTTTTAATGAAGCAAATCTGGATGACACTTGTGCCGGTGTTATCACCTGGATGCATACTTTCTCTCCGGCAAAATCCTGGATCCTGGGATTACAGGAGTATCGTAAGCCCCTGCTGCATTTCCATACTCAGTTCAATGAGGAACTGCCCTATGACACCATCGACATGGATTTCATGAATGAGAACCAGTCTGCCCACGGTGACAGAGAGTACGGTCATATCGTGACCCGCATGCGCATGGAGCGTAAGGTTGTGGTAGGTCACTGGTCTGATCCTGTGGTACAGGGCAAGATCGCATCCTGGATGCGTACTGCAGTCGGCGTGGTGGAGAGCAGCCATATCCGTGTCATGCGTGTGGCTGACAATATGCGCAATGTAGCGGTAACCGAGGGTGATAAGGTAGAAGCACAGATCAAGTTTGGCTGGGAAGTAGACGCTTACCCTGTAAACGAGATCGCAGAGAGTGTAAATGCCGTATCTGCATCCGATGTCAATGCACTGGTAGACGAGTACTACGAGAAATATAATATTTTATTAGAGGGAAGAGACCCCGAAGAGTTTAAAAAACATGTGGCTGTACAGGCACAGATCGAACTGGGATTTGAACGTTTCCTGGAAGAGAAGAAATATCAGGCCATCGTTACCCACTTCGGAGATCTGGGTGCGTTGAAGCAACTGCCCGGACTGGCCATTCAGAGACTGATGGAGAAGGGCTACGGCTTCGGCGCAGAAGGTGACTGGAAGGTAGCCGCCATGGTACGTCTGATGAAGATCATGACCGCAGGCAAAAAGGATGCCAAGGGTACTTCCATGCTGGAGGATTACACCTACAATCTGATCAAGGGCAAGGAAGGTATTCTGGAAGCCCATATGCTGGAGATCTGCCCCACCATTGCGGACGGTCCCATCAGCATCAAGTGCCAGCCCCTGTCCATGGGAGACAGAGAAGATCCTGCAAGACTGGTATTTACTTCCAAGGAAGGTCATGGTATCGCTACTTCCCTGATCGACATGGGCAATCGTTTCCGTCTGATCATCAACGATGTGAACTGCAAGAAAGTGGAGAAACCCATGCCGAAGCTTCCTACCGCTACCAACTTCTGGACTCCCGAACCGGATCTGTATACCGGCGCGGAAGCATGGATCCTGGCAGGAGGTGCACATCATACCGCATTTACCTACGATCTGACCGCAGAGCAGATGGGTGACTGGGCAGCCATGATGGGCATCGAGGCTGTATACATCGACAAGGATACGAAGATCCGCGATCTGAAGAGAGACCTGATGCTGGGAGAAGTATTCTACCGCTAAAATATGCTACCCGAAAAATCTGTTTTCGTGTATAATAGAAAATAGTATTGCAGAGAACGAAATAAAAATCTGCAGGCAGAATCTGCGGGTAGAAGTTACCTGCAGATAGAAGAAGGGTATCGTGGAAATGTTAAAAGTGTTTTTGGTGGAGGATGAATTTGTCATCCGTGAAGGAATCAAAAATAATATTGACTGGAAGGCTCATGGCTATGAGTTCTGTGGGGAGGCCGGTGACGGAGAACTGGCCTATCCCATGATCCAGAAATTGCGTCCGGATATCGTGATCACCGATATCCGGATGCCGTTTATGGACGGCCTGGAACTGAGCCGTCTGATCCGCAAGGAGCTTCCGGACACAGAAATCATTATTCTGTCCGGTTACCAGGAATTCGAATATGCCAAGGAAGCTATCAAGCTGGGAGTGGCCCAGTATCTGTCCAAACCCATCAATGGTGAGGAACTGCTGGCGGAATTGGATGAATTGTCGGCGAAGATCGAGGAGAAGCGCATAGCCATTCAGATCAGAGAGCGGTATTTGCAGGAGATGGAGGAAAACAATCTCAGAGAGCGGAAAAAACTGTTCCAGGAACTGGTCACCGGAGAAAGCACCGTGGCAGAACTGTTGGAATCGGCAGAGATTCTGGGGATCGATCTGTCGGCACCCTGGTACAATATTATTCTGTTCAAGACCCAGTCTCTGCGTCATGCGCAGGATGAGTATTCCGGCAGCCTGATCCGGATCGAACAGGAACTGCGGGGACTGGAAGACGGCAGGACGGTGATCACCTTTGATCGTAATCTGGAAGGAAAAGCATTCTTATTAAAAGCCGATTCCGAGGAACAGCTATTGCTGCTGCAACAGGAATACATAGAAAAGATCAAGGACATTATGGAAGGCTATGAGCATGTGCGGTATTTCGGTGGTATCGGCAAGCCGGTGAACCGTCTGCGGGAGCTTCCGGCATCTTTTGAACAGGCCAGTCATGCTTTTGCCCACAGATATCTGGTGCAGGACAGCCGGATCCTGGACAGCGGACATATGACGGAGGAAGCGCAGAAGGAAGATAATTTTGACATCAAGGAAGTCAATCCAAAGCAGATCGACCGCACAAGAATCCAGGAATTCTTAAAACAGGGTGACCGGGAGGAAGTGGTCTACTTCGTGGAAGAATTTTTCCGGGATCTCAGCAACAAGGCACTGCAGTCCAATATTTTCAGGCAGTATATTACCATGGATGTCTATTTCTGTGTGGCAGATTTTCTGGAAAGCCTGCAGACGGATACGCAGGAACTGGAAACACCCAATCAGGACGAGAAGACCCTGCAGGACAGCGATAGTGCGATCCATTACATTACCAGAATTCTGCAGAAAGCACTGGCAGTCAGAGATAAGGCTGCCAGCAGCCGGTATGATGATGTGGTGGAACAGGTGATGAAATACATTGATGAGAATTATGCAGACGAGGAACTTTCCCTGAATCTGCTGGCATCCCACGTGAATTTCTCACCAAACCATCTGAGCATGATCTTCAGCCAGCAGACCGGACAGAGCTTTATCAAATATCTGACAGACTATCGTATGAACAAGGCAAAGGAACTCTTGCGCTGCACCGGCAAGCGCAGCAGCCTGATCAGCCAGGAGGTGGGCTACAAGGATCCACACTATTTCTCCTATCTGTTCAAGAAGACCCAGGGAATGACCCCTACCCAGTACCGGGGCGGCACCAGTTAGCCGTGGCCATGGATAAGGGGGATTCCTATGAGAAAAAAGATAAAAGAATTGTATGAACATTCGACACTGGTGGCAAAGATAAGATATTCCTATCTTTGCCTTCTGGTGCCTTTTGTATTGTTCCTGATCTTTTGCTTCTATAATTTATGGAACAATAACCGCAGATACGAGGATATGATCAATTCCTCCGTCATGGCCAGCCAGTTCAGCCTGGATTTCCAGAAGGATTTCGATTATGAGACTTATCTGCTGATCGTAGGGAACAAGACGCTGGAAGAGTCCAGTCTGCATGATATGCTGGTGGAGGCAGATGACATCGTGGCCGGTCTGGAAGAACTGACGGAATCTCAGGAGAACCTGAAACGACTGACCAGTGTCAAAAAATATCTGAACAATCTGGAGACCTATATCGGCAGGATCGAGGACAATATCCGGGAAGGCAACCGCTACGAGGACAACATGGAAATCTGGGAAAATGATGTGCAGATTGTGACGTCTCTGGTGGGTGATACCATGTCCCAGTACATCTATTACGAGATCCGGGGGATTCAGGAGAGCAGGCAGCAATATCAGGATTTCTTCGTGAATATGATCCGTTTCTCCATCATTGCCTTTACACTGATCCTGGCTCTGTTTTTATTCTTATCCTATTATATACCGTTAAGTATCACGAGCCCCATAAGACGCCTTACCCAGGTGACGGATCAGGTGGCAAAAGGTGACCTGACGGTGCGCTCCGACGTGACGGGGGGCGTGGAGGCTCAGGTGCTCAGCGATTCACTGAATACCATGATCGACAAGATCAACGAACTGTTAGAGCAGGTGAAGACGGAGCAGATCCGGTTGCGCAAGGCGGAATTTGAACTGCTGCAGTCCCAGATCAATCCGCACTTCTTATATAATACGCTGGATGCCATTGTATGGCTGGCGGAGGCGGGAGAACAGAAAAAGGTCGTGAGCATGGTAGGCAGCCTGTCGGACTTTTTCCGGATCTCATTGAATCAGGGACAGGATATTCTGGATGTAAAAGAAGAACTGCAGCACGTCCGCAGCTACCTGGAGATCCAGCAGATGCGTTATCAGGACATCCTTCAATATGAGATCTGTGTTCCGGAAGAATTAAACCATTGCCAGATTCCCAAGATCACGCTGCAGCCTCTGGTGGAAAATGCACTGTACCACGGAATCAAGAACAAACGTGGCAAGGGCATGATACGGATCGAAGGAGAACTGGACGGAGAGGATTGCATTCTGTTGATCACGGACAACGGCAAGGGGATGACGCCGGAGCGGCTGGAGCAGGTGAGGAAAGGCATCCGCAACCGGAAGGCCCGGGAGACCGATATCTACGGCCTGTACAATGTGAACGAACGTATCCGTCTGAATTTCGGCGAAAACTATGGTATCACCATTACCAGTACCTACGGGGAGGGCACCTGTGTCACGGTCCGGCTTCCACAGTATTAAAAAAATGAACCACTATCGTAAAAAAATCAACTTTTTACGCCGGTGGTTTTTTTTACCATAAAAATTTCAACTTTTCCGAGAGGTATCTTCATGGTTTTTTCCCCGGATCCGCTTTACAATAAGATCATCAAAGAAATAGTTCTTTGGGGAACAAAAACAAATTGGGAGGTTACACAATGAAGAAGAAAATTTTAGCAGCAGTAATGGCAGCAACCATGGTATTCAGCCTTGTAGCATGCGGCTCCTCTGATGCAGGCAGCAACGCAGCAACCGGAAGTGCAAGCGCAACAACCGGAAGTGAAAACGCAGGAACCGAAAGTGCAAGCGCAGGAACGACCAGCTCCAGCTCCTCCGGAGATATGATCAAAGTCGGCATCATCAACAACGACCCCAACGAGTCCGGTTACCGTACCGCAAACGATAAGGATATGAAGAATACCTTTACCGAGGCTAACGGCTACGAAGCATCTTTCGCATACAGCTTAAAGAACGATGAGCAGATCACTGCAGCACAGAAGTTCATTCAGGATGGCGTTGACTATCTGCTTCTGTCCGCAGCAGATACCGCAGGTTGGGATTCCGTATTGAAGGATGCACAGGATGCAGGTATCAGAGTTATCCTCTTCGACCGTACCATTGATGCAGATGAGAGCCTGTACGAGGCATCCATCGTATCCGATATGGCAAAGGAAGGCCAGACCGCAGTTGACTGGTTAAAGAGCCAGAACTTAAGTGAATACAACATTATCCACTTACAGGGTGTTATGGGTTCCGCAGCACAGCAGGGACGTACCGGTGCTCTGGATGACGCAGCAGCAAACGACGGATTCAATCTGGTAACACAGCAGACCGCTGAGTGGAACGCAGAGAAAGCACAGCAGATCGTACAGTCCGTAATCGACGCAGGTACTCCTTTCAACGTAATCTACGCTGAGAACGATGATATGGCTAAGGGTGCTGTAGCAGCTCTGGATAAGGCTAATATCTCCCACGGCGTTGGTAAAGACGTTATCGTTATGGGCTTTGACTGCAACAAGTGGGCTCTGGAAGAACTGAAGGCAGGCAACTGGAACTACGATGGACAGTGCAATCCTTTCCAGGCTTCCTACATCGATGAAATCATCAAGAAGCTGGAGAACGGCGAGACCATCTCCGAGAAGACCATCATCATGGATGAGAAAGGCTTCGATGCAACCACCATTACTCAGGAAGATGTAGACAACTACGGTATCTAATCTGACGTAAACGACCAGAAGCGCGGCGCATGCTAGCTCCGCGCTTCTTTTATCAAAAGAGTAACTATTCAGAACCCCATTTGCAAAAGCTCTTTCAGAGCCCACTTTATTGCGAATGTGGTTACTTCGCCCTATAAATATCATAAAATATTCTTACGAATGCCAGCATTCGAAGAACATTTCATGATATTTACATGGCTCTGAATAGTTACAGATTAAGGGGTGAAACTTTTGGACAATAACACAGTATTGGAAATGAAAAATATTCACAAAAGCTTTCCCGGTGTACGTGCTCTGAAAGGTGTGGACTTCCATCTGAACAAAGGTGAGATTCATGCGCTGATGGGAGAGAACGGTGCCGGAAAGTCAACCCTGATCAAGGTACTGACAGGTGTCTACAGCAAAGATGAAGGCCAGATCTTCATCGACGGCAATGACAAAGCCGTATCCATTCACTCTCCGCAGGAGGCACAGAAGCTGGGCATCAGTACGGTATATCAGGAGATTACACTCTGTCCGAATCTGTCCGTGGCGGAGAACATGTACATAGGACGTTCCAATAAGATCTATCAGAACTGGAAAAAAATGAATGAGGACGCAGACAAGATCTTACAGAATCTGGATATCCCCGCGAAAGCGTCCCAGCAGCTGGCAAGCTGTTCCATCGCCGTACAGCAGATGGTAGCCATTGCCAGAGCTGTAGATATGGATTGTAAAGTACTGATCCTGGATGAGCCGACCTCCTCGCTGGATGAGCAGGAAGTGACAAAGCTCTTCGGCCTGATGCGCGATCTGAAGGCCAGAGGCGTGGGTATCATCTTCGTAACCCATTTCCTGGATCAGGTATATGAAGTGTGTGACAAGATCACTGTTATGCGTGACGGCAGTCTGGTAGGTGAATATGCCATCAAGGATCTGCCCAGAGTACAACTGGTATCCAAAATGTTGGGTAAGGAACTGGATGACCTGTCCGATATCAAAGGCGAGCAGCCCACGGAACAGAAGACGGAGAACGGAGAACCCTTATTTGAGACCAAAGATCTGTGCAGCGATGCCGGAATCAAGCCCTTTGACTTCTATATTAAGAAGGGCGAGGTCAATGGATTTACGGGACTGTTGGGATCTGGCCGAAGCGAGTGCGTCCGCGCTATTTTCGGTGCTGACCGTGTCATCGGCGGTACGGTGAAAAAGAACGGCAAGCAGGTCAAGATCAATAAGCCTCTGGATGCTATGCGTTGTGGAATCGGCTATCTGCCGGAGGATCGTAAGCGTGACGGTATCGTAGGTGACTTGTCCGTAAGAGAGAATATTATCCTGGCATTACAGGTGCTTCGTGGATTCTTCCACCCTATTTCCAAGGCGGAAGCTAATAAATTTGCAGACGAATACATCAAACTGCTGGATATCAAGACGGCATCGGCCGAGACACCCATCAAGTCGCTGTCCGGCGGTAATCAGCAGAAGGTAATCTTAGCCAGATGGCTTCTGACCCATCCGGAATATCTGATTCTGGATGAGCCCACCAGAGGTATCGATGTCGGTACCAAGGTGGATATCCAGAAGCTGGTACTGAAGCTGGCAAGTGAAGGCATGAGCGTGACCTTCATCTCTTCCGAGACCGACGAGATGCTCCGTACCTGCTCCCGACTGGTAGTCATGAGAGACCGCAAGGTGGTAGGAGAATTGTCCGGAGAAGATCTGACCCAGACCAAGATTATGAGTACGATTGCCGGAGGTGAAAGTAAGCATGAGTAATGAAAAGAAAGTAGAAAAAGGTAATAAAAATTTCCTGAGCGGATTGTTCCGGCAGCAGATTTTCATTCCCATTGCAGCCCTGATAATCCTGGCAGTATTCAATCTGATCGCAGACCCCAGTTTCTTCAAGATCACACTGGGATATAACAGCGCAGGAGATCCGGTATTGTCCGGTTACCTGATGACGATCCTGGACTACGGTTCCGAACTGGCTATTTTAGCCATTGGCATGACACTGGTCACTGCAGCTTCCGGCGGACAGGATATCAGCGTGGGCGCTGCCATTGCCATCGCAGGCAGCGTGATCTTACGAGTACTGTGTGGTACGAATTCCAGACCCGATACCCTGCAGGCTCCCATTATCGTAGCATTTCTGGTAGCCTGTGTGGTAGCCATGCTCTTCGGTGCCTTTAACGGTGCCCTGGTAGCATATTTCAAGATCCAGCCCATGGTAGCAACCCTGATCCTCTATACGGCAGGACGTTCCATTGCAGCATGGATCAACAACAACGAGCTTCCTATTGTAAGTGATCCGACCTTCAGCTATTTCGGTGGATTTATTCCGGGAATTCCCATTCCCACACCGTTCTTCATTGCAGCGGTCTGTGTACTGGTGATCTTCCTGGTATTGAAGTTCACAACACTGGGACTTTACACCCAGTCTGTTGGTATCAATGAGAATTCCTCCAAGTTAAACGGACTGAATCCCACATTTATCAAGTTCCTGACCTTTGTGATCCTGGGACTGTGTGTAGCGGTAGCAGCACTGATCAAAGTAAGCCGTCTGTCCTCCATCAACTACTCCGTTATTGCAAAGGATATCGAGATGGATGCCATCCTGGCAGTAGCTCTGGGAGGCAACTCTTTAAGCGGTGGTAAGTTCAACATGGCAGCTTCCATTCTGGGTGCTTATGTCATCCAGTTCCTGACCACCACCTTGTACAAATTCGACGTACAGTCCGATGCACTTCCTGCTTACAAGGCGGTAGTGGTTATCCTGCTGGTAGTCTTAAGTACTCCCAAGGTAAGAGAATGGCTGTCCGCTTTCGGCAAGAAGCTGAAGCAGGGCAAGGCTGTAAAGGAGGTTGGCTGATATGGGTAAGAAGTTAAAAAATATGACAGATACCAATCTGCTGCTGACCATCACGATCGTAGTATTCTTCGTAATGTATATCGGAGCCATCGTGTTCCAGGGAAAAGGCTTCTTAAAACCTCAGACATTTTTCAACATTCTGAACGCTAACGCAGCACTGATCATTCTGTCCTGCGGCATGAGTTTAGTCATGATCACCGGTGGAATCGATATTTCCGTCGGCGGTGTGGTGGCACTGGTCAGCATGAGCTGCGCCGTATATCTGGACTTCGGCGGCGGTAATGTATTTGTATCCATGTTACTGGCAGTAGCCATTGGCCTTGCTTTCGGTATCGTACAGGGCTTCCTGGTAGCATACTTGGATATCCAGCCCTTTATCGTGACCCTGGCGGGTATGTTCTTCGCCAGAGGTATGACAACGATCGTAAATACCAAACCTTTCAACGTAGCCAACGAAAGTTTCACTGCTTTGAAGGAAACCCGTGTGATCGTTCCAGGAATGGGCTCCGTGAACAAACTGGGCAATTACGTCAATGCTTATGTGGAGATCGGTGTGATTGTGGCACTTTTAGTAGTCATTCTGATGTTTATCATGCTTCGCTGGACCAAGATGGGCCGCAGCTTCTATGCGGTAGGCGGTAACAATCAGAGTGCGCTGATGTTAGGTATCAATGTGAAGAGAACCAAGTTCATGTCCCATCTGCTCTGCGGACTGTTGGCAGGTATCGGCGGTTATGTGTACTTCCTGCATGTAGGAAGCGGATCTGCTTCTCATGCCAGCGGCATGGAGATGAACGCCATTGCATCCTCCATCATCGGCGGTACGATGCTGACTGGTGGTGTCGGTAATATCATCGGAACCTTCTTCGGTGTATTGTCCCTGAGCACCATCCAGAATATCGTATCCAGTGCAGGTCTGGATCAGGCATGGTGGACCGGTATCACCATTGCAGCTATGCTGTGTCTGTTCCTGGTAGTACAGAGTGTGGTCATCGCAAGAAAAAAGAAAATGCTGCAGAACAAATAAAAGCAGCTGAAAATAGGGAGGAGCGGAAAGAGCGTGGCTGGTGTGCAGTCACACTCTTTTTCCGCTAGTAAAAGGAATCCACCGAATATCAGGGGGTAGAAGTTATGAAAAAAACGAAGGTAAAAAAGCAGAAAACTCTGAAAAAGCAGGGATGCAGCCTGTTCCTGTTGTTGATGCTGCTGGCACTGGCACCGGTAGTTTTGGCAACAGTGATCCTCAGTACCACATCTTTGCGTCTGACCAGAACGAATCTGGAAGGCAGTGTGCAGACCACACTGCATGTAACTGCGGATAATCTGGCAAAATACTGTAAGGAAAATGAGATCACGGCAATGAATGCCAGCGGTTATTATGAGTACCTGGACAGCCTGAAGGAAGAAGGCCTGGAGATGGCCATTCTTGCAGACGGCATTCCGGCTACCACATCCATTAAAAATGAAAATGACTATCGTATCCGTGAAATCCCCATGGATCAGGATCTTGGGACGGAGGGATATTATGATAAAAATGTAGTGATTGAGGGAAATACTTATTATGGTTATTATATCCCGATTATGAATGACGGACGGATCACTGCAGTGGCTTTTGCGGCGGAACGGAAAAATGAGATCACCGATGCCCTGTGGGAGATCGAGGTTGTATTCCTGGTCTGCGCAGTGGGCATGGTGATCCTGTTTGGTGTTATCTGCTTTTTCCTGAGCAGAGCACTGTCGGGCAAGATGAAAGAGACCGGCAGCAGGGTGGATGCCCTGGCGGAAGGTGATCTGAGTGCCAGAAAAGAATCCGACAGTATTGTCCGGGAGATCCGTAATCTGTTACAGAATACCTCACAGATGCAGCGGAATCTGGCACAGGTCATCGGCGGTGTACAGGAGGTATCCGGAGAACTTCTAAACAGTGTACGGCAGGTGGCAGAGGGAAGCAATGCCACCACAGAACAGGCTGGACAGATCAGTCAGGCGATGGAGCAGCTGTCTTCCGCAGCGGAGGAAATGGCGGAAAATGTGCAGAATATCAGTGACCGTATGGATGAGATCGGAGAGGCGGTCAATGACATCAGTGTCAGTGCCGGACAACTGCAGAAGGATTCGGAAGAAATACAGGACAACAGCAAAAAGGCGGGGGAAGGCATGGAAAAGATCATGACCGGCAGCAATCGTTCTGTGGAATCCGTGAATACCATTACAGCGAAGATTCATGAGACCAACGATTATATCGAAAAGATCGATGAGGCGGTAGCTCTGATCTTCTCCATTTCCGGACAGACCAATCTGTTAAGTCTGAATGCCTCCATCGAGGCCGCCAGAGCCGGAGAGGCGGGCAGAGGCTTTGCCGTGGTGGCGGAAGAGATCCGCAAACTGTCGGAGCAGAGCGCTGCCGGTGCCGAGCAGATCAAAAATCTGGCCCAGGGCATTATGGAGAAATCCGGTGAGACTGTGGAACAGGCGGATGTGGTAAAGAATATCATCCGGGAGGAACAGGATCACATTATTGCAACCAGAGAGCAGTATCAGCAGTTAGAGCAAAGTATCAGACATTCTGCGGAAGAGATCCGCAAAATCGCCGGAGAGACCGGACGTCTGTCACAGCAGAAAGAGGATATTCTGGGCAATATCGGCAGCCTCAGTGCTATCAGTGAGGAAAATGCTGCCAACAACCAGCAGGTGAATGCAAACATTGAGGAAATCCTGACACAGATACAGACAGTGGGCGCAAACTGTGATAAAATGAAACAGATCTCCGGGGAACTGGAGAGCTCTGTGGCGTATTTTCATACAGAGAAAGAACCTGCCGGAAAATGAGAGAATGACAGAGCGATTTCCGGGCGGGAAGTATGACAGAACAGGATGACATTACAGATATGAAGAAATGCAGAACAGGAAGACGATGGATGGCGGGTCTGCTGCTGGGGCTGGGAATCCTGCTTGCAGGATGCGGCGACAGACAAAGCACTGCGGAGGATATTGCAACACCAGAGGATACACAGACAGACCGTATTGTGGTGGGATTTTCCCAGGTGGGAGCGGAATCCGACTGGCGCAGTGCCAACACGGAGTCCATGAAAAGTACCTTTACAAAAGAGGCCGGGTACGACCTGATCTTCGAGGATGGTCAGCAGAAGCAGGCCAACCAGATCCGGGCCATCCGAACCTTTATCCAGCAGGAGGTGGACTACATCGTGCTGGCGCCGGTGACGGAGACCGGATGGGACACGGTGCTCAGGGAAGCAAAGGATGCCGGGATCCCGGTGGTCATCGTGGACCGTAAGGTGGATGTGGAGGATGACAGTCTGTTCACCTGCTTCGTGGGTTCGGACTTTGAACTGGAAGGCCTGAAAATGTCGGAGTGGCTGAATTCCTTTTCCATCAGCAAGGGAATTGCACCGGAGGATATTCATATTGTAAATATTCAGGGAAATATCGGAGCTTCCGCCCAGATCGGACGGACCAGGGGATTGGAACAGGGCGTGGCAAAATATGGCTGGGATCTGTTGGACCAGGTATCTGGAGAATTCACCCAGGCCAAGGGCAAGGAGGTCATGGAGGCTTTTCTGAAAAAATACGACAATATCAATGTGGTATATTGTGAGAATGATAATGAAGCCTTCGGAGCCATGGAAGCTATCCGCGCAGCGGGCAGAACCGTGGGCAGTGACCTGGCGGCAGGAGATATCATGATACTGTCCTTTGACGGTGTCAGCACAGAATCCATGGACTGCGTGCTGAAGGATGAGATCACCTGCATCGGAGAATGCAATCCACTGCATGGCCCCAGGGTGGAGGCTTTGATCCAGATCCTGGAAGAGGGCAGGACACCGGAAAAATTCTCTTATGTGGAAGAGGGACTGTATGCTCATGATGATACTGTGACCTCTGTGACGGTAGATGATAAGACTTACCGTGTACAACAGGTGGACAGTGAAATCCGTAATGAGAATGCATATTGACAGATTTTGTGACGATTCGGACGTTCCCCTGCAGGCGGTCCGGATCGTTACTTTTTTTCCATGAGGGCTAAAGTAATTGCAAATCCGTCCGATACATATTGTGAAACATCAAAAGACATTCGGGAAGGAGGAGTCGATATGCGTATTGAAGCGTATACACAGGTACAGCAGCTGTATCAGTCACAGAAGGTCAGCAGGACTCAGAAGACTCAGACAGCGTCACACACGGACAGACTGCAGATCAGCAGCCAGGGCAAGGATTTCCAGACCGCTAAGGCAGCAGTGGCAGCAGCACCTGACATCAGGGAAGAGTTAACGGCTCCCATTAAAGCAAGAATCCAGAACGGTACTTATGGAGTGGATAATGCAAGCTTTGCGGAGAAGCTGCTTCAAAAGCAGGAAGAAATGAGGTAGTTCCTTGGCTAGTTTAATGGAAAACCTGATAGATGTACTGGACAGAGAGAGTACGGAGTACGAAGCTCTGCTTCAGCTATCACAACGCAAGACACCGATTATTGCAGGCGGTGATCTTGCAGAGTTACAAAAGATCACGGACGAGGAGCAGGAGCTGGTCAGCAGGATCCACAATCTGGACAAGCAGAGAGCGGGAGTGACTGCGGACATAGCCGATGTATTGAACAGGGATGTTAACGACTTGAAATTGCCGAATCTGATCACTATGTTATCTGCACGGCCTGCGGAACAGCAGGCACTGGCGGATTCCCACGACAGATTACAGGCAGCGGTCCGGGGACTGAAGCGCGTGAACGAGCAGAACAGTGAACTGTTAAACAGCGCGCTGGAGATGGTGGAATTCGAGATGAATCTCCTCCAGGCATCCAAGGCTGCACCCGAGACAGCGAATTACAACCGGGGAGCTTACAATGCAGGCAATACCATGGGGGTCATTGACCATGGATTCGATGCCAAGCAGTAAGACCGGATCCCGGGGATCTGAGGATCCCCTGATACAGAGGTGAAAGTTTATGCCATTAATGGGTAGTTTATATATAGGTTCGTCCGGATTACAGACAAGTCAGAATGCGCTGAATACCACAGCGCATAATCTTTCTAATGTGGACACCACCGGCTATACCAGACAACAGGTACAGCAGTCTAACAGAGCTTATGTCACATTATCGACAGACCCTAAGTCTATTTCCAACAAACAGACAGGTCTGGGTGTCACATATTCCCGCGTAAAACAGGTCAGAGATTATTTCCTGGACAAGACATACCGCAAGGAATCCGGACGTAGTATGTTCTATGAAGTGTCCACAGAAGTCATGGAAGAGGTAGAGAGCCAGCTGGGAGAATTGAACGGCGAGGCATTCCAGACCACCATGACAGACTTCTGGACCGCTATTCAGGAGCTTTCCAAGGATCCCAGCAGTTCTGTAACACAGGGCATGCTGGTGCAGAGAGCGGCGGAATTCGTACAGAGAGCCGGAGCAGTATACAGCGGATTGAGCTCCTACCAGAACAACCTGAACACACAGATTAAGCAGAATGTAGATAAAATCAATAAATACGGCAACCAGTTATTAACGCTGAACGATCAGATCCGTGCCATTGAGAGTGGCGGCATTGAACATGCCAACGACCTGAGAGACGCGAGAAACCAGATTCTGGATGAACTGGCAGAGCTGACCAACATGACCTTTTCCGAAGATCGATACGGCAGTGTATCCGTACAGATCGAGGGCGTGGATTTCGTAAAGGACGGAACCTGTTATGAGATCGCTCTGAAGACGGATGAAGCCACCGGCTTCTACACTCCGTTCTGGCCGCAGGATGCCACCTACACCGTAAGAGCTGATGGCACCAGAGATTATAATATTGACGGCGCAGAGGTATTTGATCTCTCCGTGGAGATTTCTTCCGACCTGAACACAGATGTCGGCGGACTGAAAGCCATGCTTCTGGCAAGAGGAGATCACAGAGCCAATTACACGGATCTGGCCGAAGGAAAATATGACGGGGTATCCCAGTCCGTTGTCATGAACATCCAGGCAGAATTCGACCAGATGATCCACAACGTGGTGACGAAGGTGAACGATATTCTGGCGAAGGCTGCAGGAGTACAGACCGGAGATCTGGAGTTGGCAGACGGCACTAAATTAGAAAATGCCCGTTACTGCACGGTAGACCCGGACGGTTACATGCGCATGGAGGATGGCAGCCCCATCCAGCTGTTCACCAAGGTTACAACGGATGGGTATGAGAAAGTAAGTGTGAAGGAAGCGGACGGATCACTTAAGGACTACTGGGTCATGAAGAAAGAAGATCCGGACAGCCCTGAGAGCCTGTATACCATCGGCAATCTTCAGGTAAATCCGGCGCTGACGAAGGAGCCTTCCAAGCTTGGATTCCGTTTGGCAGACGGTTCCGAGGATAAGGAGACCGCAGATGCTTTGAAAGCGGCATTTACCGAGGAAGCCTACACGCTGAATCCTAATGTACAGAAAAAGACTACTTTTGTAGATTATTATACCGACCTGGTATCGCAGGTATCCAATTCCGGCTATGTATTCCGGAGTATTTATGAGAATCAGGTCAGCACCGTGGAAGCTACACAGAGCGCCAGAGAACAGGTTATCGGTGTATCCACGGACGAGGAACTGTCCAATATGATCAAGTTCCAGAACGCATACAACGCATCCAGCCGTTATATCAACGTGATCAGTGAAATGTTGGAACACATTCTTTCCACGCTGGGTGTGTAATGTGTAAGAAATAGGAGGTAAGTTATGCCCTCACAGTTTTTTGGATTAAATATTGCATATACGGGACTTCTGGCCAGTAATGCTGCCATGAATACCACTTCCAATAATATCGCCAATGTACAGACGGAAGGCTACAGCAGACAGCAGGTAACACAGCAGGCATCCAATGCCCTGCGTGTATTCCAGACCTACGGCTGTGCCGGTGCCGGTGTAGAGACACTGGCCATTGAGCGTATCCGGGATGAATTCTATGACGGAAGATTCTGGGATAACAATGCACAGCTGGGCGAATACGATATGAAGCAGTATTACATGCAGCAGCTGGAGACGTATTTTGATGATGACGGCAAGAGTACCGGATTCAAGACTATCTTCGATCAGCTGATGATCACCGGTATGCAGGCTCTTTTAAAAGATCCCAACAGTGCCACAGCCAAATCCCAGTTCGTAGGCTATGCCGGAGCTTTGACAGAGTATTTCAACGGTATGGCGGGCAATCTGGAAAAAGTACAGAAGGATATCAACCAAGAGATCAAACTGAAGGTGGATCAGATCAATTCCCTTGCCGGTGAGATCGCCTCCCTGAATAAACAGATCAACACCATTGAACTGGCTGGAACAAAGGCCAATGAGCTGCGTGACCGCAGAACCCTGCTGATCGATGAATTATCCAAGATCGTGGATGTGGAAGTCAAGGAGACTCCGATCATCGATGCCAACAACGAGAACCGTGAGACTGGAGCCAACAGATACATGGTCAAGATCGCCGGAGGCCAGATGCTGGTAGACGGCAGTGATTACAACGGTCTCGAATGTGTGGCAAGAACCTCCTATGAGAAAGTAAACCAGACCGATATCGACGGTCTCTATGAAGTCTACTGGGCGGACGGGCAGAAGTTCAACCTGTACAATGCATCCATGGGCGGTGATCTGGCGGGACTGATCCAGATGCGTGACGGTAACAACGGCGAGAATTTCACCGGACAGGTGACCGCCACCGGCACGACGACCACGGCAGACGGCAAGACCCACGATACCGTAACCGTAAAAGTAACCAAGGCTTATCTGCAGGACCTGAATAAATGTAATCTGTCGGATCAGGGCGGTATCATCGATCTGGGCAATCAGGAATTCTATTATGATTCCTGGGAATATACCTGCGAATATGATGCGAACGGCAACGCCACTTATACGTATACTTTTACCTTATCGGACAGTGAGAAGAATCCCCGGGGAATTACCAATGACCGTGTAGGGAAAAAGGCAGAGATCGGTACCGACCTGTCCTATCAGGGCATCCCTTATTACATGAACCAGATGAATGAGTGGATCCGTACCTTCTCTCAGAAATTCAACGATATTCTCACCTCCGGCTACAGCGGAAACGGAGATCCCGGCGTGAAGATGTTCACCGGCAATAAGGCAACCAGCAGTGAGCAGTTTCTGTTGGATGATGCAGCCAAGAGATATGACAAGCAGGAGAAGAAAAACAGTAAAGTTACGGTAAAAGTCAACGATGACAGCTACTATCGTCTGACAGCGGAGAATTTCGATATTCTGGATGCCATGGAGCAGGATCCCAGCCTGATGGCAAACCGAAAAAATGCATCTGACGGTGTGGAACAGAATGACCTGCTGAACGATCTGAAGAATCTTGCCACAGATAAGAGCAAGATGAGCTTCCGCGGATGTAATGCTTCCGAATTTTTACAGTGTATCTTATCGGATGTGGCATTGAATGCTTCCAGAGCCAATACTTTCTATGCAAGCTTTAAAGACATTTCCAATACCATCGACAACCAGAGAATCTCCATCTCCGGTGTGGATGAGGATGAAGAAGCTGTGAATCTGGTAAAATACCAGAATGGATATAATCTGGCATCCAAGATGATCCAGACACTGACGGAGATTTATGACAGACTGATTCTGGAGACCGGAGTCTAAACTAGAAAGGAGGCAGCTATTCGGATTCCCACATATGTTCGCAAAAACGCACGTATCCGTGCTTTCTCGCTGCTACGCAGCTAATTTTGCTCACGTGTGTGGTGACTCTATTCGAGTCACCATTCGAATCAGAAAACTGTTACTTATATACAAGCATAATGTACCAGTTATTCTGATTTTTAGAATTCTGAATAGTTACGGAGAAAATGAGAATTACGAACAAGATCATGCAGCGTAATAATCTGTCCAATATCAATACGAACAAAGTATATCAGGATAAGCTGAGCACCCAGATGTCTACCCAGAAGAAGGTCAGCCGTCCTTCCGATGATCCTGTGGTATCCATCCGTGCCTTGCGTCTACGCAGCAATGTGACCGAGGTGACGCAGTATTACAGCAAGAACATTCCGGATGCGGAGAGCTGGCTGGACGTAACCGAGGATGCACTGAAGAACCTGACAGAGATCATCACGAATATGATCAAACAGTGCACCAAGGCATCTAACGGAGATCTGAAATCCGCGGACCGCCAGATCATTCTGGAGCAGCTGAAGGCACTGGGAGATGAAGTGTACAGCACCGGCGATGCAGACTATGCGGGCCGTTATGTGTTTACCGGATATCGTACCGATACTTCTCTGAGTTTTGATAAAGAATACAATACGAAATATGAGATCACCGAGCAGCTGGACAACAGCTCCATCACACAGCTGACAAAGGTGAATACCGGAAAACTGCTGGATATTACGGCGAATAACTATAATGATCAGAATCAGGACTACAAGGATATTACGGAAAATTCAGTCAGCTCCATAGATGTGTATCGTATCCGGCTGGCTTATGATGACTGCAGAGATGTGGATGCGAAACCTTCGATTTCTTTCTGGGAGAAAGATGCAAACGGTGCCTATAAAAAGGATATGACGACATGGGATTCCAAGATGTTCCAGACGGTCTCCTCTACCGCGGATCCTTATTCTATGGCAGCAAAGGATGATGATGCACTGATCTATGTACCGGATACCGGTGAGGTCCTGCTTGGTAAGAACCGTTATGAAAAGCTGATGTCCTGCAAGGACGATCCGTCCACTTCTGGCAAGAACGAAGGCGAGATCCGTGTGACCTACCAGAAGGATCATTGGGTCAAAGGTGATCTGAGACCTGAGCATTATTTTGCATGTACCAGTACGGATGCGGATCAGAAAGTAACGAAATATAATCAGGAATACCTCAAGGGTGATGCGGCAAAACAGGTCATCGAATATGATGTAGGCTTCAACCAGACCATTCAGGTGAATTCCACTGCAGATGAGTGCTTCCAGCACGGTATCGGACGTACGGTGGACGATCTGGTACAGGCCATGCAGGATGTAGTGGATCTGGAGAATGTGAAGACCAAGATCGAGGGACTGCAGGAGACTGCTACCGGTACGGATGCAGAGACCCTGACGAAGCAGATGGAAGCAGTAGAAAAAGCACTGACTCTGGCCAAGGACAAATGCCAGAAGATGTTCGAAAGCGGCATTACTACGTTCCAGGGATATCTGGATGATGCCAACCTGTGCGTTACCAACTGCGGTACCAGAAGCAGCAAACTGGAACTGATCGATAACCGCATGAAGAGCCAGAAGACCACCTTTGAGACCTTAAAGAGTGAAAACGAGGATATCGATGTTACCGAGACCGCCATTGATCTGAAGAGTGCGGAAATGACCTATGAAGCGGCACTGATGGCTACCGGTAAAGTAATGCAGACCACACTGTTGAATTTCATCTAGAACAACAGGTTACGGAAAGGCGTAGGTATTTTATGAAGATCAATACAAAATTTTTTGGAGAAGTTGAGATTGCGGATGACAAGATCATCACTTTTGACAAAGGTATTATCGGATTCCCGGAACTGAAGCATTTTACCATGCTCCACGATGAGGAGAAGGGCAGCAACGTAGGAATCCGCTATTTACAGTCTCTGGAAGAACCCGGATTCGCCATGCCGGTCATGGATCCGCTGCTGGTCAACCCTCAGTATGATCCGGAAGTGGATGACGAACTGCTCACTAGTGTAGGCAATCTGACTCCTGAGAACATTCTGGTCATGGTTACTGTGACGGTGCCTGCTGACCTGACGAAGATGACGGTGAACCTGCAGGGTCCCTTTGTGATCAACGTGGAAGAACGCAAGGCCTGCCAGATCATCCTTGAGGGAGATAAATACCCGGTAAAATATCCGGTATACGACATCCTGAAATCCGGAAAGGCGGGTGAGTAAGATGCTGGCATTGTCCCGTAAGAAGAACGAAGCAATCGTCATCAACAACGATATCGAGATCACCGTTCTGGAAGTCAAAGGCGATCAGGTCAAGATCGGCATTACTGCTCCCAAGGAAGTGCCCATCTACCGCAAGGAAGTCTACCTCCAGATCCAGGAAGCCAACAAGGCCGCTGTGGATGCCGAAGGCATGGCGGCACTGAAGAACCTGTTGGGGTAAAACAAAATAAAATTAGGAAACGAAAGAGGCTCTGGATGCATAAATCCGGAGCTTTTATCCATTGTTGAAAAATAAGGGCACATTTTCCTGAAACTGCAAATATACGCATTGATACACCTCCGGAAAAAAGAACTTGAAAAGACGATAGGGGTATGCTATAGTTACAACATCTAAAGAATTCTTTATGACAATTTCTGACAATATCTTTTGTGTGTATTTCGGGCTTTTCGCCAAGAATTCAAACAAAATGACAAAACATAAGCAGGCGGAAAGGGAAATAGTGCATGGAACGGTTTCAGTTTTTCCTGCTTAGGTAAGTTTAGTGTGCTTAAGGGAGAAAAAATGAGGGAAAACAGAGAGAAAAACGACCTTGTTACAAAGAATTTCGAGACATTTCCAGATGTTGCTGCAGACATTATTAATGCGTTGCTGCATAATGGAAAGCTTGTTGTGACCAAAGAAAATCTGTTGCCGGCACCGACGGAAAGTATTTATACGAGCGGAGAAAGCAGGCTGCGAAACCAGTTACAGGATGTGGTGAAATACGAGATGGCAGGGGAACGGATCAGGGCACAATATATGATCGCCAATCAGTCGGCACCGGATGTCAAAATGGTGTTGCGTAAAGCGGGTTATACCGGCGGAGGATATCGGGAGCAGTACGAAGGCAAAGTGATGGACATGTATCCCATTATAGAAATGATACTTTACTGGGGAAGGGAGCATTGGGAGAAACAACCGGGAATCCATGAATTATGTTGTGGAAAAGTGCCGGAAGAACTTCGAAAATATGTGGATGATATTAGGGTACATATCTGGGAAATGCGTTACCTGCCCCAAGAGGTGCGGGAGAGATTTCATAGCGATATGAGAATTGTGCTGGATTATCTGGCAGAGGGCAATAATCTTCGTTCCGACCAGAAGGTGGTACACAAAGCGGCATTGATCAGAATGATCAATGTATTATCCGGTGAAGAGGATTCCACAACAGAATCTGCTATTTTAAAGGAAATGAATATCAGAGAGGAGGATGAGATCACTATGTGTGAATTATTTGAGCAATATGTAAGGATGGGAAAGCGCGAAGGGAGACAAGAAGGAAGACAGGAGGAACGGCAGAGTGGTATTAAGGCATTGATCATAACATGCATTGAATTGGGGGCGGATTATAATACTACGGCTGAGAAAGTAAAGACTCGATTTCAACTGTCAGAAGAAAGCGTTACAGAGAATATGAACCTGTATTGGAATTAGAAAATAGAAAAATAGGAAATTAGGCATAGGAGGTGCAAATTTTTGCATCTTCTATTAATTTTTCGGGAGAATTTACCGATACAGTCCTTAGAGAAGCAAGGTCGTGCGCCCACGGAAGGCGCCTGTTTATCACACGGAGGTGACCATTATGACCATAGAACCGATTTCCAGTGTCATGACAGTGCAGGCACAGAATACAGCCGCTGCCAGGAACACTGCGACAAAAGTAACTACAGAGGAGAATCCCTCAGAATACAATCCTGCCAATGTAAAAGCAGCAGATAAACTTGACCAGACCACCGCAGTTGTTGAAAATGCGCAGAGCAAGGATCAGAATAATACTTCTGCCGATGCTAATAGCGAACAGCAACAGCAGGTGACCAACGAGCAGATCAAGAAAGCAGTAGAGAAGCTGAATAAGAACATGATGTCCCATTCAGAAGCTGTTTTCGGTATTCATGAGGCGACAAACCGCATAACGATCAAAATCATAGACAAGGATACCAAGAAAGTCATCAAAGAGCTTCCACCTGAGAAGACTTTGGACATGATCGCCAAAGTATGGGAGATGGCAGGCATCCTGGTGGATGAGAAGAGATAGGAGGATAACGATATGGCATCATCAACAATGAGATTATCCGGACTGATCTCCGGAATGGACACAGAGAGCATTATCCAGCAACTGGTGTCTGCGAAGCAGACCAAGGTGGACGATGCGAAAAAGGCACAGACCAAACAGGAATGGAAGCAGACCGCATGGAAAGAGCTGAATACCAAGATTAAAAATCTGCAGTCCAAGTTTGTTAATAATATGCGTTTTGAATCCGCATATAGCAAGAGAGTGACCAAAGTATCCGACAGCAATGCAGTCAGTGTCATCACCGGTGATGGCGCAATGACCGGTGTACAGAACCTCAAGGTATCACAGCTGGCCAAGACCGCCTATATGACCGGCGGCAAGCTGACCTTGAAGGATAATGTCACTGCGGATACCAAGCTGAATGCATTGACAAAATTGTCTGATCTGGGGATCAAGGGCAGTGATGGCAGCACCGTGGCCGGCATTACCACCGGAGACGATACAACTCTTAAGATCAAGAACGGTGATACAAGCGTAGAACTGAATATTACCAAAGATACCACGATCTCTGATGTACTGTCCAAATTGAAGGAAGCCGGACTGAATGCAAACTTCGATACCACCCAGCAGAGATTCTATATCAGTGCAAAGGACTCCGGCGATGCCGGTAATTTCTCTATTACGGCAACCGGAACCGGTGCCGATGACCTGCTGAAGGGGCTGGGTATTACAGATGCCAACTATATCAAAGGGCAGGATTCTGTGATCACACTGAACAACACAGAGTATACCAGCAACTCCAATGTATTTTCCATCAATGGTCTGACCATTACAGCACTGAAAGAGACCGGAGCAGATGAAGAGATCACCCTGACCACACAGGATGACGTAGATGGTATCTACGATATGATCAAGAGCTTCCTGAAGGAATATAATACCCTGATCAACGAGATGGACAAGCTTTATAATGCGGATTCCGCCAGAGGATATGAGCCTCTGACCGACGATGAGAAGGATGCCATGTCCGATACCGAAGTAGAGAAGTATGAGACCAAGATTAAGGATGCCCTGCTCCGCAGAGACAGCAATCTGTCTACCGTAAGCTCTGCCTTAAAAGAAATCATGGCAGGCAGTGTGGAAGTAAACGGCAAGAACATGTATCTCAGCGATTTCGGTATTGAGACTTTGAGCTACTTTACCGCAGCGGAGAATGAGAAGAATGCCTACCACATTGATGGAGATGCAGATGACTCTAGCACCTCCGGTAATGCAGACAAGCTTAAGAGCATGATCAGCAGTGATCCCGATACGGTCGTAAGCTTTTTCTCTGGAATGTTCAAGAATTTATATACTAAAATGAGCGATCTCTCCAAGTCTGTAGAAGGTTATCGTACCTACGGTAATTTTTATGATGACAAAAAGATGAAATCGGATTATGATGATTATACAAGCAAGATCAAAGACTTGGAAGATAAGCTGAACGATTATGAAGACAAGTGGTATTCCAAGTTCTCCAAAATGGAGACGGCACTGGCAAAGCTGCAGAGCAATTCCAGCGCGGTGACCAGCTTGTTAGGAGGATCATGATATGGCATTACCCGGTGCTTATGCACAGTATAATAACAGCAAGGTTCTGACTGCTTCTCCGGCAGAACTGACATTGATGCTCTATGACGGAGCTATCAAGTTCTGCAATATTGCAGAGATGGCTGTGGAGAAATCCGATGTACCCAAGGCACATGAAAATATCCGCAAGGTGCAGAATATCATAGGATATCTGCATTCCACACTGGACATGAAATACGAAGTCTCCAGGGACTTTGACAACATCTACACTTATCTCGAGAGACGTCTGGTAGAAGCCAATGTCAAAAAAGATAAGGAAATCCTCGAAGAGATCAATACCCACCTGCACGCTATCCGTGACAACTGGAAAGAAGTCATGAAGGCGGGAGCAAAGAAAGGAAATGACTGATGGAGAATCAGCTTACCATTTTGTCAGAGAGCCTGGACAAGAAGCTGGAAGTATTACAGAAAATCCGGGAATATAACAAACGTCAGGAAGAGATCTTTTCTGCGGAAGAGGTGGATATGAGCCTGTTTGACGATGCTGTGGAGGAAAAACAGCGGCTTATTGATGAGGTGGTTCATCTGGATGAAGGCTTTGAAATCATGTATGAGAAGCTGGCAAGGGAGTTGGAAGGCAACAGAGAACGCTACGCAGCACAGATCCGGGAACTTCAGAAGAAGGTCAGCAGGGTGACAGAACTCAGTGTGACTGTACAGGCTCAGGAGGCTCGGAACAAAAAACTCATCGAGAGTTATTTTGCGAGGGAACGTGCCGGAATTGGACAGAGACGGAAAAACGCCAAAAGTGCTTATGACTATTACAAGAGCATGAGCGGAGCAGGATACGTAGCACCGCAGATGTACGACAATAAAAAGTAAATACAACAGATGAAGGGGAGCTGACAGAGATATCGGCTTCCCTTTTTTATGACGGAATCAATGTGAAAGAATAAAAATGTGGTTTCGGCTAAAATATAATCAGAGTATAGATTAGCCGGAAAATGCTTGATATTTTAAAGCAATCCGGCTAAAATATAATCATAAAAAAGATTAGCCGAAAGAGGGACTTTTATGAGTTATATCAAAAGAAATCTGGAGAATGTAGTAAGACAGGTAACCAGGGAATATCCGGTACTCCTGGTAACGGGACCGAGACAGGTAGGAAAGACGACAATGCTCCAAAAACTGATGGAGGGAACGGAGCGGGGATATGTAACACTGGATGATTTAAACGAAAGAAATATTGCAAAGACCGATCCGGAACTGTTTCTGCAACTGCATAAACCACCTGTATTGATTGATGAGGTTCAATATGCACCGGAACTGTTTACTTATATCAAGATAAATGTAGATAAAAACCATGAGCCGGGAGCATTTTGGCTTACGGGATCACAGGTGTTCAAATTGATGCAGGGAGTACAGGAGTCACTGGCAGGAAGAGTGGCAGTACTTTCACTTACATCCCTGTCACAGGCAGAGATATCCGGAAGAACGATGAAACCGTTTACGGTAGATCTGGAGGATTTAAACGAGAGGCAGAAAGAGAGAGAGCAAGCTGATACAAGAGAGATCTTTGAACGGATTTATCAAGGCTCCATGCCTGCGATCGTAAGCGGTATTAACAGTAACAGTCAGCTTTTTTACAGCAGTTATCTGTCTACTTATATTGAGCGGGATGTAAGAGAATTATCGGATGCCATAGATTCGCTTAAGTTCCTTCGATTTATTACTGCAGTGGCAGCAAGATGTGGGCAGATGGTTAATGCAGCAGAGATTGCCAGAGATGCAGATATCAATCAGACGCAGGCGAAGGATTGGCTGACAATTCTGGAAACGCTGGGAATTATTTTTTATCTTCATCCGTATTCTAATAATTTGTTGAAGCGCCTTGTGAAAACGCCCAAACTGTATTTCTACGATACGGGTCTGGTGTGTTACCTGACGAAATGGAGCAGTGCGGAAACGTTAGAATGCGGTGCTATGAACGGGGCCATTTTGGAAAATTACGTGGTCGCGGAAATTCGGAAAACCTACCTGAATTGTGGAAAAGAGCCGTATTTGTACTATTATCGTGATAAAGATGCCAGGGAGATTGATATTATCCTGGAACATGATGGAATATTGAATCCGATTGAGATTAAGAAAACTGCAAATCCCGGAACAGAGCTGGTAAAGGTATTTGAATTACTCGACAAGGCATCAACGCCTCGTGCAAAGGGCGCAGTTATCTGCATGAAACCGGGACTTAGTGCGATTGACAGAGACAATTATATCGTACCAGTCTGGATAATCTAAAATACAGTCCCTGCCTGAATATCAGACAGGGACCTATAATTTCAAAAATGTTTTTGCGTATACGCCTTTGTCCCTAAATTTCCCTTACAAATTTCCACTTGTACAAGATGAATATTTGAAACAGCAAGAAATTCTTAGATCCCCGTTGTAGCATGAAATAAGCCGAAGATGTAAAAATTTCAAGAGTAACTTCCGCTTGAGAATTTGCCGAAGTAACTTCAGCTTTGGGGATAGATCGACCGGAATTATTCAGTTGATTTATCGGAAGCAGTATGTTAATGTAGATTCACAGAATATCAATTCTGCAGACAGATCAAATCTTATTTAGTTCAAAAATATTTTATTCAGGTGTATCACCGCTGATTTCATTGGATGAAAATTGGAATGCTGCAGCAAGGAAAGCATATGTATTTTTAGATGTGTGCCTTATAGCTATTTTGGGTGACAACCTGAAGAAAATAACAGGAGGTGCTGCAAGATAAATTATTAGTTTGTTCGGAACCGTGGAATATGATAATATACACTTAGAAAAGGGGTTAAAATGACAAAAGCAAAAAGCAGGGGGATTGTTCAGGACAGAGCAACGATTGAAAAGATAATCAAAGGACTGACTTTATTTGATGATGATCTGATGAGCAGAGCATTTGATCAAAATATTGAAGCAACAGAGTTGTTGCTTCGGCTTATTCTTAAAAGGAATATTAAGGTTCTCAGTGTAAACGGGCAGGATGAGATTAAAAATTCAGCAGTGGGTGGACGAAATGTCATATTAGATGTACACGCACTGGATGAAGATGGATCAGAAATGGATATAGAAGTACAGGGCAATTCAGAAGGAGCCCATGTGAAGCGAGCCCGGTTCCATAGTAGTATGGTAGATTCCAGAATGCTGAGAGCAGGCCAGAAATTTCGGGAACTCAAAGATTCTTATGTGATATTTATATATAAACACGATAAATTTCAACGTGGTTTACCGATATATCATGTAGACAGATATGTAAGTGAGACCAGGGAACCGTTTGGTGATGGAGCTCATATTGTGTATGTAAATGGTAATTATAAGGGCGAAGATGCGATTGGCAGGCTTATGCAGGATTTTCATCAGGCAGATCCAGATAATATGTATTATAAAGAATTGGCAGAAGGAGTAAGACATTACAAAGAGTCAAGAGGAGGAAATGAAACTATGTGTGAAGCGGTAGAAAATTATGCAAAGGAGTATGCAAAAGAGTATGCAAAAGAGTATGCAAAAGAATGTATGATTGAGAACACTGCAAATATTATAAAGAATATTATGGAGAGCACAGGGTGTACGTTACAAGAAGCGTTGGATAATGCTAAGATAGCCAGAGAAGACAGAGACCTCATAATAGAAGAAATTTCAGAAAATCAAATCTGACAGACAGATCAAATATATCTGTAGGGATTCTACAAGGATGACAGAATTCACCTGATCCAACCGGCCACCCTGACGGAGGAAGATCTGGAAAAGTTCCAGACCAGCCTGCGGGAAGTTATGAGTTTTATCAAATATTCTAAGGACAAATCAAAAATCAAAATGCTGCTTAGGGATAACCCTAGATTTCGCACGCTTAGAAGAGAAGCTGCAGACCATGCGGAAGTTACTGAAAAATAATGATTAAAAACAAAAAAGGAAGCAAGTACCCCACTCAAGAACACATGGTAAACAAGTGGTAAAAAACTGCTTCCTTTTTCTATAATGTATCTTAGCAAAATAAAAAAGTCAACATTTTTCTCACTAAGAATTTCTTGCTATCTGTCCGATATATATGTAAAATAAATAGATAAGAAATAATGTATCGCATGATGTGTGATATATTCAAGGATGAACAAGGTTGCATGGAGGCAAAAAATATTAGTCAGGCATAGATGCCGCTATTGCAGGAACGTGTAATAGCGGCATTTTTTCTTTCTTTGTTCTTGGTCTTCTATGGAGGAAAAGCAATGAAAATATATGTGAAAGAGTCAAAAAGTTTATCAATACAAACTGTGTCATTAATGTTTTATGATTCAGTAACGATTGTTCCACTATTATCATTAGATGATGTTTTATATAGTGATTTGATTATTGTATCCCAATCGGATGTTTCGTCGATGACAGGATTGGAAGAATATCATGTGATTATCTACGAACAGCTTTTTCAAGAATTGTCTGCCCGGGTATATCAGGAATACTACAATAACCACGATTATTACTATTTGAAAAATGCATTGCAACAGGCTTTGGATACCAGTATTACAACATTGATATCTGGCTCATCATATGGTGCGTTTGGGATAGATTTGGAATATATAGATAATGCAGTAAATTTGTCTTCGATTTCTCAAGACCTGTATTATTCCATAAAACTTCTTTGCCGTGCATGTGAGACTAACAGAAATATTAGAAACATAGTTCTTTGTGTGGGGCATTATTGTTTCTTCAGCGATTTGTCCTTAGCAAAAACACCATCTGAATTACAAAGAATATCCAAAGTGTATTATCCTTTGCTTCATGACTCTCATAATTGTCTTATTCTGCCGCCCAAGGATGAATATTATATGCAGGGAAATCTGATTGATCTTGAAAAGGTTATAAATGCATATGCAGCAACAGATTATAAAGATGGCTTTTTTAATGAAAAGCGTCCTCGTAACCAATGTGCAACGGTAGTATGGGATGCGGTATCAAAAAGATGGAGTGAACTTTCAACAGAAGAGAAAGATAAAGCAGGAAAGATCAGAGCAGAAAGTCATAACAAAATTATTAAACATACTGCTTCGTTTAATGAAAATCTGGGCGTGTTTCAAGAGTTCGTTTATTTTTGCAACGACAGAGGAATCAATTTGCTGTTAACAGCAATGCCGGCATCAAATCAGTATTTAAAATATCTGACTCCGGAATATAAGAACATCTTTTATTCGGTTCTTGATAAGGTAGATGGAACGGTGCATCTCTTGGATTTGGTGGAGGACGACAGCTTTGATAGCAGTTTGGACTTCAATGATACGGATCATCTAAATGATTCAGGTGCAAGGAAACTGAGTCAGATGATTTCTTCCATACTTAATGAAATCAATAATTAGTTACTTTGCCTGGAAATGTATAATAAAGAGGAAAATATAATGACAAATGAAAAAATATTGGTGACACAATCTTCCATGCCGCCTTATGAAGAATATATAGAAGCAATTAAACCCCTATGGGAGAGTCATTGGCTCACCAATATGGGGACTTATCATAAGCAACTGGAAGAAGCCTTAAAAGAATATTTGGATGTACCGGAGCTATCTCTTATGGTGAATGGACATATGGCGTTGGAATTAGCTATTCAGTCATTTGATTTTCCGGAAGGTTCAGAGGTGATTACCACCCCGTTTACTTTTATTTCAACGACGCATGCAATTGTCAGAAATCGTCTGAAACCGGTATTTTGCGATGTGAAGGAAGAGGATGGAACAATTGATGAGACGAAGATAGAAGATTTAATTACTGAGCATACAGTGGCAATTGTACCGGTTCATGTCTATGGAAATGTGTGTAATGTGGAAGAAATTCAACGGATAGCGGATAAATATAATTTAAAAGTTATCTATGATGCAGCACATGCCTTTGGAGTTACCTATAAGGGAAAAGGCATTGGAAACTATGGAGATGCTTCAATATTTAGTTTTCATGCGACGAAAGTGTTCAATACAATAGAGGGCGGAGCAGTTACTTTTTCAGATCATAAGATGTATGAAAAGTTGTATAATTTAAAGAATTTCGGAATACGAGGAGAAGAACTGGTAACTTCTGTTGGGGCAAATGCCAAAATGAATGAGTTTTGTGCAATCATGGGATTGTGCAATTTGAAACATCTTGATGAGGCATTGAAAAACAGACAGGAACGCTATGAACATTACAGAAAAGGACTGGAAAAAGTAAAGGGAATACGTTTCTTCAAAATGAATAAGTATGCAACAAATAATTTTGCATATTTCCCTATTGTTATTGAAGATGATTATAGAATTACGAGAGATGAATTGTACGGTAAATTCCACGAAAATAATATATACGCCAGAAAATATTTTTATCCCATCACGGCGGATCAGGCATGTTTTAGAAATAAATACAAAAATGCTGATTTATTTAGAGCGAGAGAATTAGCAAAATCCGTATTGATTTTACCTTTTTATGAAAGTTTACAATTTGAAAACATAGATAGAATAATTGAAAAAATAAAAATGTATTAGCTTGATATTACAGCAATGCGTGGAAGGAAAAAATATGTATAAATTGCGGGAACTGGAGAGAAAAGATATTGCAGAAATAAACAGTTGGAGAAATGATGAGGATTTGATAAAAAGCCTGACTGCACCTTATAGATATATAAACAATGATGTGGATATAATGTGGTTTCAACAATACATGTCTAACAGGAGTAGCAATGTAAGATGCGCAGTTGTGGATTCGCAAGATACAATTATAGCGCTTGTTAGTTTGACTGACATTGACTATTTAAACCAATCGGCAGATTTTAGACTTATGGTAGGAAAAGAAAGTAACAGAGGAAAAGGTATAGGTACTTTTGCAGTAATGGAAATGCTGAAGCATGCCTTCGAAAATTTAAACCTAAATAGAGTGGAATTGACAGTACTCAGTGATAATGAGGTGGCAAAGCACTTATATGAGAAATGCGGGTTCATATATGAGGGAAGAAAGCGTAAATCCATTTATAAAAGAGGAAAGTTTGTTGATATATTAATTTACTCTATATTACGTGAAGAATTCGAAAGAAAAACTAGTGAGCAAAAATAAGATTATCAGAAGACTGGTACACTGATACAAATTTTAATGAGACCGGTAAAAGGAAAACATAAATGAAATTATCAAAAAGAGCTTCACAATTGGAAACGTCACCTACAAGAAAATTATACGATATGGCAAAACAGTATAACGATGTGATAAATCTCACCTTGGGTGATCCGGACATACACCCCTGCTGGGAGATAAAAAAAGCTGCATGCGATGCGATAATGGATGGAAAGACGAGATACTCATCCAACGCAGGACTTATAGAATTAAGAAAAATTATATGTGACAACTTTCAAGATGAGTATGGAGTGAATGTGCGTCCGGAAGATAATGTTATAGTAACAGTTGGGGGAATGGAGGCTTTATATCTTACGTTTACTGCGTTATTAGATAGTGAGGATGAGATAATAGTTTTAGCACCATATTATGTTAACTATGTTCAAATGATAAAACTTTGTGGGGGAACTCCGGTGGTTATTAATGCGTTTGCCAATACCGGATTTAGGCACTCTATTGTTGAGATAAAGGAAGCTATAACAGAGAAAACAGTGGCCATTGTTTTAAATTCTCCATCAAATCCAACTGGTGTTGAACTTGACAGCAGCTTGTTGGATGATATTGCTGAAATAGCGATAGAACATGATTTGGTTGTGATTTCAGATGAAGTATATAGGACAATTTTATATGATAACAAGGCGCATGACAGTATTATAAAAAGACCACATATGCAAGAAAGGACAGTATTGATTGATAGTGTGTCGAAGCGATTTGCAATGACAGGTTACCGATTAGGTTATGCAATGGCCCCTAAGAATATTATAGAGTCAATGGTTAGACTGCAGGAAAATGTTTGTGCATGTGCACCCTTGCCATCTCAGTATGCAGCTATTTGTGCGTATAAAGAGCATAGGAATGATAAAGAAATATGCAAAATTTATGAGAAAAGACGAGATTACCTGATAAGAGCAATCAGTAATATTGAAAAAATAAAGTGTGTTAAACCAGATGGAACATTTTACTTGTTCATTAATATAAGTGAAACGGGGATGGATTGCACGGAATTTGCTTATAAGTTACTGAAGCAGGAGCATGTTGCGGTTGTGCCGGGAGTGGCTTATGGAGAGGCCTATTCAGAGTATATACGAATAGCTTATACTCTTGAAATAAGTGGATTACGGGAAGCTGTGAGACGACTGAAATATTTTATAGAACATACAAATTTGTGAGAAGGTAAAAGCATAATGAAAAAAATATTGATGCTGGGCGGAGCAATGCAACAAATTCCAGCAATAAAATGTGCTAAAGAACTAGGATATTACGTTATAACTTGTGATTATTTACCGGAAAATGAAGGACATAAATATGCGGATGAATACCACAATGTGAGTACAACTGATAAAGAAGCCATTTTGCAGCTTGCGAAGGAACTTGCAATTGATGGAATCGTTGCATATGCATCTGATCCAGCGGCACCAACAGCGGCGTATGTAGCTGAAAAATTGGGACTTATAGGAAATCCATATCATTCAGTAGATATACTTACGCAGAAAGATTTGTTTCGAGAGTTTTTGAAAGATAACGGATTTAATACTCCGATAGCTGGTGGATATGACACTTATGAGGAGGCAAGAGAGGATATTGAAAGATATCATATGCCGGTAATGGTAAAACCAGTGGATTCCTCGGGGAGTAAAGGCGTAGTGAGAATATATGACAAAGCCGAACTCTACAATGCCGTGGAAGAAGCGCTGAGCTACTCAAGAAAGAAAAGATTTATTATCGAGGAATTTATTGAAAAAAAGGGGTACCAGGTGTCAGGAGACGGATTCTCAATAGATGGTAAACTGGTATTTACAAGTTATGGAAATGAATTGTATAGCTCCAAGGGAACAAGGGAATATGTGGCGCTTGGCGAGTTTTGGCCATCATTATTAACGAATGATATTAAGAAAAAAATTGATGATGAACTTCAGCGCTTAATCACTGCCCTGGATATGAAAACAAGTGCTTACAATATTGAAGTTATAATAGATAAAAATGATGATATCTATATTCTGGAATTAGGACCGAGAAATGGTGGGAGTTATATTCCTCAGTTGATAAAGTATGCAACAGGGATAGATTTGGTGAAGTATACAATAATGGCCTATATGGGTGAGGATTGCAGTGAATTGTCAATGGCTGAGACAAGGGGATATTTCAGCAATTATATGATTTATAGCACTGAAAGCGGGCAGTATAGGGGAATATGGTTTGACAAAGAATTTAAAGAGAAAAATCTGTTAGATGTATATTGCACGGCAAAAGAAGGCGATGAAGTGCATGCATATCAAAATACATCGCATTCCTTGGGGACAATCATTTTCAAGGCAGATTCCTTACAGCAAATGATTGATATTACGGACCATATGGATAAATACTATAGAGTCGAGGTAGAACAATAGAATGACGGAGTGTGAAAGAAGTATGAAAAGTGCTGTGAAAAAAATGAGCTATGCAGAATTGAATTCGGATACTATATATGTCTATGTTCAAACATATCAGCTGGCAAAGAATTATTTAATAAGGGCATTGGAAAGCATAAAAAAACAGACATACTCTAACTTCAGGTGCATAATCTATGATAATTGTTCAGGTGCGGAAGTTCGAAATATGCTCCAAGAGTATGTGAAAGGTGACCAGCGTTTTTCACTGACATATTTTGACAAAACAGAGGGATACATGATTGCATGGAAGTATGGTATTCCTGAAATTTTACATTTGGCTGGTGGCAGAGGGGGCTTTTTTTGCAGAGTGGATGCGGACGATGAATTGGAACCAGATTGCTTCGAAAAAATGATTACCTATATGAAGGATAATGATTTGGATATGTCTGCAAGTGGAGCTACTTTTATTGATGCGGAGACGATGAAAGTGAGAGGGATCAGAAATATACAGACAAATTTGATTTTGGAAGGAGATTTGTTTGAAAAGTTTTTCCCGCACTATTATCAGATAATGAGGACACAGTGGGGAAAAATATATAAGATTGATGTAATAAAAAGAATGAATTTATCTAATTTCAACATTGTGCCTTATGGCGCAGACACATTATTTGTCAGAGAGGCATTACTTAAGTCTAAAAGGGTCGGGATAATGCAAGAAACACTTTATAGATACTATTTATATCCTCAACTTAAGACGTATGATATGAGAGCTGGAAGGGTAAATTCTCCTAGGATTCTATTGGAGAGAGATTTTTCATTTATTTTGCAAAAGTGCGGAAGCATATCAAGCAATACGATAGAATGGTTGATAAATGTTTATCTTCAGGAAAATGTTGATGCTTTTAATTTGATTGTAAATGATCCGAATAATAGCAAGCAAAAAGTAGAAGATATATACTCTACCATTTCATCGATACCATGCCGTATGGCAATGAGACTAGGAGCCAGAGGAAAATATACATATCTATGTGACTGGCTACTTCATCAGAACATATTGGAAGACGAACAGACATTTAATAGATGTTGTGAGATTTTTGGAATCTTATGTGTTGTTCCTGAAAAAATTCCGAATGGTGGAAATGCAGATTATTTTAGATTTCTTGTTAAACTGCATGACTTCTGGGATGATTATGACAGCAAACAAGTCGTAGAAAAGAATATTATGAATTGTGCCAGAAATAGTCTTCTGCTACAAACCTGTGATTTCTATTATTGCATATTCAATGCAGATATTGTGGAATTATTGCTGAAAGAGAAGTATATAGAAGCGTATAAAAAAATAAAAGAAGCAATAACGAAAAAAGAATATTTTGGGAAGCAGTTCATAAAAGTCGATATAGAACTGGGACAAAATGTTGCGGCTATTTTACAGGATGAAGCAGAATTCGTTTATATGAATAAGAAAAAGATTGAAATGTTAATGGAAGATAATTTGCAGGAGGCACTGGTAGAAGTAAATGAATGGATGAAAATACTGCCGGAGGATGAAGATTTTATAGAATTGAAACAAAAGGTTACAGAAAGAATTCAGATTCGGTAGTATAAACGAAGCACTTGTCAAAGTTATTTTTATAAAGTGACCGGAATTTACTTTGGCAATTGAGGTCCGGAGAAAGTTTATTATTTTTTTCAAAAAGGGGTTAAGTTTCCAAAAACCTCTCCGATATATTTAACAAGTAAAGCAAATAAAACAATTGCTTACCTAACCATTCTTCTGAATTAAAGGTTTCGCACGCCGGAGAAACGGAAGACAATGGCGATGAAAGTGACAGGATGTGCGAACTTGAAACTGACATTGCCAAAGCAAATAACGGAGCGCAGGGAAGCGCTCGTCAATTCAAGGAGGAATATATTATGGTAGTACAACACAATCTTACCGCTATGAACTCTAACAGAATGTTAGGATTAACCCAGAGCTCTCAGGCAAAATCAACTGAGAAGCTGTCTTCCGGTTATAAGATCAACCGTGCAGCAGATGATGCAGCAGGATTATCCATCAGTGAAAAAATGAGAAAGCAGATCAGAGGACTGACACAGGCTTCCGCTAACGCAGAAGACGGTATCTCCACTGTACAGACCGCTGAAGGTGCACTGAACGAAGTTCAGGACATGTTGCAGAGAATGAACGAGCTGGCTGTTAAGGCTTCCAACGGAACCAATTCCGAGAACGATAGAACTTACATCCAGAACGAAATCGATCAGCTGACCACTGAAATTGATCGTGTTGCTGAGACAACCAAGTTCAACGAGACCTACTTGTTAAAGGGTGACAAGGATGCAGTTAAGGGTTACAGCTATACCTATGGTTCTACTACAGCAGCTGCAGCAACATTTGATGGCCAAAAAAATATTACTGCAACTGGTTCCAATACTGGTGCCAAAATTACTGTTAGTGCTTCAAATCCTACGGATGACAAAACCGCAGCTGCTCAGAATGAATTATTGAAAGCATTACAGAAGAGCGGTGCGAGAATTACTATTGCTGCTGGAAAAGATGGCACAAACGATACAAATGTAGCAGTTTCTGTCGAAGGATATGAAGTTTCTTCTACTGGTAGAGTATCAAAGGATGGCGTCGATACAGGTATTACTTTAAAAGCTTCTGCAGGAAACAATAACAGCGATGGCACTGTTGCACTGTCCGATACTGTGACATTAGATTCTAAGGCTGTAAAAACTGCTGCAACAGGATCTCATGCGGCATTTTACGACAAAGATGGCAATAAGGTTTCTCAGAATGCGTTAAATAACTACTTCACAAGTACGACAGCAACCAATGGCAATATTACAACCACTCAGCAGAAAGATAAGACTTTATATGATCAGTTTGGAAATGTGGCTACTGTAGATGTTGCAAAGAATATCCAGACTACTCAGGATCAGGTGGGAAGCTTAAAACTGTCCCTTCATGTAGGCGCAGATGCTACTTCCAACAATAAGATTGAATTGAGCCTGGACGCTATGTCTGCTAAAGGACTTGGTGTAAATGGCTTAAGAGTAGATGGAGCAACTTCTACCAACGCCGATAATGCAATTGAGACCATCAAGGAAGCTATCCAGAAGGTATCTACTCAGAGATCCGCACTTGGTGCAGTTCAGAACAGACTTGAGCATACCATCAGCAACTTGGATAACGTTGTAGAGAACACCACAAGTGCTGAGTCTGCTATCCGTGATACAGATATGGCTACTGAGATGGTTAAGTACTCCAACAATAATATCCTGTCTCAGGCAGGCCAGGCAATGTTGGCTCAGGCTAACCAGTCTAATCAGGGAGTACTGTCTCTGTTACAGTAAGTAATCAGTTAGAGTATCTAACATAGCAATAAGAGGAGGGCTCGGCTTTACGGCCGGGCCCTTTTCTCTTTGTAAAGCGGAAAGGATTCCAGACATGAACAACAATCATATTCTATTATCAATTTCCATGCTTATTTCAGGACGAGATGAGATGGAAAAAAGTTTGAATTCACTTCTTTATTTCAAAAAAGCATTCCCAACAGAAATTATATTGGTAGATACTGGATGTAATGCTGAACAGCGAGCATTAGCCGAAAAGTATGCAGATAGAATAATTGATTTTACTTGGTGTGATGATTTTGCAGCTGCACGAAATGTTGGATTGAAAAAAGCGCATGGAGAATGGTTCATGTATCTGGATGACGATGAATGGTTTGAAAATCCGCAGGAGATAGTTCATTTTTTTACAACTGATGAGTATAAAAAATATAATTCAGCATCTTATATTGTAAGAAACTATCTGAATACAGAAGGTTCATTACATATAGATTCATATCCTTCAAGAATGGTAAAATTAAATAAGCATATTCATTTTACAGGAAAAGTACATGAATATTTGACACCTTTTGATACACCGAGAAAGGAATTCCATGATTTTGTACACCACTATGGATATGCGTATAAAAGTGATTTGGAGCGTGAGAATCATGCACAAAGAAATATTAAATTATTATTAGAAGTTCGAAAAGAGTGCCCGGGGGAACCGAGATGGATTATGCAGTTAGTACAGGAATATTTTGCTGTTTGCGATTATGAAAAAGTGATTGCGGCTGGTACAGAGGGACTCAAAGAATGGGAAAAAAATGGGAATCATTTGACCTATATGCCAATTCATATAGGAACAATTTATGCCTATATAATGCTGGCATATGAATATTTGGGTAAATATGAAGAAGAAAAAAATATGTTGCAGAAAGCCCTTGGTGAACTATTTAACAAAATGGATACGATGGAAGTATGCATAGCATTTTACGATATGATAGGAGCAAGGGTGTATAGTTATCTTGAAAATTATGAGCTGTGCCTGACGTGCCTAAGAAAATATAGAGAAAGTTATGATAATTTAAAAGATAACAGAATTGCAATGGAAGCAAAGACTTCAGGAATAGTAACAGATGTATTTAATGATATGCTTTTTGCAGAAACGATTCTAATCTGCTTGCCTGTTTTAATACAACAGAGAGAATGGAGGCAGATTCAGCAACTGATTTTAACAATAGATTGGAGTAAAAAAGATTATTTTTTAGATGAAACAAAAATCAAAAAAATATTAGATGCTTTATGTTGCGTGGAATATTGTTCGACTTCTACAGATTTAATACAAAAAATTGTTGGAGAAAGTGATAAGATTCACGAGTTATATCATTTGAAATGTAGTTTGGAAAAGGAATATATAGAAGAAGGAAAGGAAAAAGAGACTCGGAATCTGCATCATATTATTGCAACATTATCAAATGATCATTTTGACATCATTGCATCTAAAATTTTATGGGAAAATGAACAGAAAAGTAATGATTTGGAAATATATTATCAGCAAATATTTCAAAAGTATTTAGAGAATATATTTGAAGTAAATAAAAAAATTTGGAAAATAGCGGAAGAAAGAGAAATAGAAGTAGATGCTTTATTAATCACTTCTGACTATCGTGCATGGCGTAGAGCGCTGGTGAATATGGAACATTATGCATCTTCAGAAGAATGGGAAGAGTGGAATTGTATCATTCAAAGGTGGAAAAAAAGAGATGATATTCGCTATGAACTCTTTACTATAAAATATATGGAAAATTATCTAATGCGGAAAGCAAAGAAAGCAGAAGATTTATCAGAAATTGAAGAGAATATCTGGGCGTATGCAGATAAAGTATTTGCTTTCTATGCACCTTATTACAGAGAGGAAGTGTTGGAACGAAATTTTGTCGGACTGCCGGATGAGTTGCAATTGGCATTGGAATTAAAAAAAATGAACATATATCGGAGATCTGGACAGGAACGAAATACATTGGAACACATGAAGAAATGCCTTGGAGTTTATCCAAAGCTAGATAAGATAATGCTCGTTTATGCGGAAATGCTGAGGGATGAAATACAACGGAAGAATGCGGAGGCAACGGTTGCAAGGCGAGAATTATTAAGAATGGCAGATTCATTGAAAACAATGGCGAAAATACAGATATCGCAGAAAAATATAGATGTTGCAAAGCAAATTTTATTACAGATTCAACAGTACATTCCAGATGATGTAGAAATAAAAGATATTTTAAAACAGTTAGATGAAAGCGATTGATTTTTAAGCAAATTATATTTTGGGAAGAGTACCTATAGGTTTATTTCTATAAAAATAATATTTTGTTATAGAAACCAATTCGTTTGGAAATGAGAGTAATTGGACTTATAGAGACCTGACTTTTTAATATTATTATTGTTTGAAGTTTTGCAGTCCGTTGAGCAAATGAGTCGAATAGAGCTTTTTGAACAGGACGTAAGAATTTATAAGGAGAAAAATATGGGAAGTGAGGCAAAACTGAGTGATTATCTCAAAAATTGTAAAAAGTACAAAAAATATAATTATAAAGAATTACCTGTTGAAATGTTAGAATATTTACACAAGACAGATTTGAAAATGCTTCATGCCATTCAAACTGTCTTTGAACAGAATGATATTAAATATTGTGCGGTTGGTGGAACATTATTAGGCAGTGTGACTTCAGAAAAATATATTCCATGGGACGAGGATATTGATTTGGCAGTATTTGAGGAAGATTATGATTTAGCAATTAAATGTCTAAGAAAAGATCTGCCACAGTGGATGATTGTAGTATGCAATGAGACAGAGACAAACTATTATCATGAGTGGGTTAAGGTATGTGATTTGAACTCCACAGTGTTTCCTAATAATGGTGTATACCAGCATCAAGGCTGTTGGATTGACATATATAAATTAAGAAAAATGAAAAGAAAATCCGTCGAGAAAAATATTGCTATTGATCACAAGCAATACTTGAAACGAAGACTTGAAATAGGGAATTTTGATGAAAATGAATATAACAGACGGATGAAAGAAAACAGAGTTGAAGAAAGAATATCTGCGGGTATCCAGAAGGAACTGGATTCATGTGATAATGAAGATGTGTATTTAATTGGAACAGCTTCAAAACCATATGTTGAGGCAAAATATGTATTTCCATTAAAAAAATATCGATTTGAAGATACAGAGATTATGTCATTTAATAACGCAGAAGCATATTTAAAGAATCATTATGGTCCCAGTTTCAGAAAAATGCCACAAGAGGAGCATAGAAATATTGCAATTAATAAGGTCATTTTCGAAGAAAGATAGATTACAGCAAGTATTTGAGCTAGCACTTAGAGAGTTGGAGCAACTGCCGGATTAAATTGAACTTTAATAAGGGTAAGCGCCAAATATTCCAGCGGTTAGCCAAGATCCTCCTCTAAATCCATAATTATAGTTAGACTATTTCACTGCAACAACTACAATTATGGAGGACAATATCATGGCAAACACCCGTAAACCCCGTGTTCCCAAAGAGAAACAGCTGAAACTTATCAATGAATGCCGCTCCAGTGGCATGACAGATATCGACTGGTGTCGTGAGCACGGCATCGCTGTCAGTACTTTTTATTACTGGGTAAAACAGCTTCGCAGAGAATCGGCCCAGACAGGATGTGGTTCCCATTGATATCATACCGGAACACTTTCCACTGCAATACAACGATCCATCCCCTGACACTTACCATACTTTAGAGATCATTCTTGGCTCTGCTACGATCCGGGTCTCTGATAAGACGGATCCGGAACTGCTGTCCCGAACCCTGCAGATCCTGAAGGCAGTTGTATGTTAGGCGATATCTCCGGACTGGAGCGGATCTACATCGTCTGCGGCTATACCGATATGCGCAAATCCATTGACGGTCTCTGCGCCGTGGTGGAGGACCAGCTGAAACTGGATCCGGCATCCAGTGCCCTGTTCCGTGATGCTGACGGTTTTGTGCTGATCTATAAAAAGTTGACGGTACATGGTGGATACCAGTGGCCCAGGAGACAGTCCGAGGTCAGAAACCTGACCTGGAGAGAGTTTGACTGGCTCATGTCCGGTATCGATATCGACCAGCCAAAGGCTCTGAAGCCCGAATAAAAACATGCACAGAAAAATGCCTGTAAGCCGCATATTTTCGGCATTTTTCAGAGGTGATTATCCTTTAGGTGCAGATTTTGCTTCACCAGTGTGCGTATTCCGCTTGAACCGGTGAAGCAAAATCTGCACCCCAGAAAAAAAGGTGACACATGGAGAACTTTTCAAAGGTCTTACAGTGCATAAACAGGTGATATCGAAAAAGCTGTGATCATCAAATCCAAAGCAACACCGGCACTCATTGGGAAAGGTCCTGCTTCCCCTTTTGTGGTTGCATGGACGATCTACCAGAAGTACGCGAACGGCATGCCACTTTACCGTCAGGAAAAGGACTGGAAGGAATACGGAGCAGCCATCAGCCGTACGACCCTTGCAAACTGGATCATCTACAGTGCGGAACATTATTTCCAGCCGCTGTATGATTACTTCCATCGTCAACTTCTGCAGAGGGGATTCCTCATGGCAGACGAGACCCGGGTACAGGTCCTGAGGGAGCCCGGACGCAGTGCAGAAAGCCAGTCGTTCATGTGGCTGTTCCGCACCGGGGAAGATGGGCTGCCCGCCATTCTTTTGTACGGATACAATACACTCCGACAAGAAGCGGAAACAATGCAGCAGACTTCCTGGATGGCTTTCAGGGATATCTGGAAACGGATGGCCACCAGGGCTACAATAAAGTGTCCGGCATAAAACGCTGTTGCTGCTGGGCACACATCCGCAGATACTTCGTGGATGCCATTCCGAAAGGGAAACAGCTGGATTATAATCAACCGGCAGTACAGGGTGTCCACTACTGTGACCGCCTGGCAAGACTGGAAAACACCATTACCAGTAAGTGTGGGGCGGATCATGAAAACCGAAGGCAGATGCGTCTCGAGAAGGAAAAGCCGATTCTCGAGGCCCTTTGGGCGTGGGTCGACAGCCAGCATCCCACCCGTAACACCCGTCTGGATAAGGCGCTGACCTATGTGAAGAACCGCCGGGAAACATCCATGACTTATCTGGAAGACGGACGCTGCAGCTTCACCAATAACCTCAGCGAAAATGCCATCCGGCCGTTCATGGTGGGTCGCAAGAACTGGCTGTTCAGTGACTCTGTGGAAGGTGTACAGGCCAGTGCCATTGCTTACACGATGGTGGAGATGGCGAAAGCACACAACTTAAAAATCTATAGTTATCCCAGATATGTTTTGGAGCAAAGGCCGGATGAGAACTGGAGTGATGAGCAGCTTGCAAAACTGGCACCCTGGAGTGAAAAACTCCAAACTCTAAAAATATGAGAATGCATTTGTAGTAAAATACTCCAACTCGAAATGGGTTGGAGTAAATTTATAGACACCGCCGGATTATTTGGCGCTTACATTATTAACGATGCTATCTTCAGGAAAAAGAAATATATTGGATGGAAGGAAGTAAAGGAATATTTAAAGAAATATGTAGGAGAATATTACACCATCTTATCGGTAGATGAGAAGGTATATATTGGTTCGGATTTTCCTAACGAATTTACAGGTTCAATCTATACATATTCACTGAAAGGGGCAAATGTAAAAGCCAAGGCAAACGCAGCACAGGTAATTCCTCAAATGATAGAGATTGCAAGCGGTGGAAATTACAGAGAAAATAATGAAGACAAGCATAGGCGTAATGCAAAATATGGCTGGTATCGATACGATTCTTATTTTGGAATTCCGGTGTATGATAATGAGGGAAAAGTAAAATGCTATAATGTGTTTCATGCATCTTTGCTGATTCGCCATGATGAGGATGGTAAAAAGTATTTGTACGATATTATAGACATAAAAAAAGAAACGAGCTACCCGCTTGAGCCATAAAGCTGTACACGACAAAAAACCCATTTCTTATACTTATAATATTATGTGATAACAGAAAAGTCAATGAAAATTTGAAAAAGGATATTTACAGCATACTGCCTAAATTCATGTAGTGCAAATTTTTTCCATTTCAAAATTTCTATGTCAGCGCAAGTTGATGTCTGTGACTTCAGAAGAATCCCTGCTTAGTTACCCAATGAAAACAATAGAGCAGGGGAAGGCAGGGGATGATCTGACCCGGAAGAGCAGAAGGCGAAGTACGTGGAACTATCAGGGTTTGCAAGGAGTTTGGTTTAAGCTTTGAAGAGACTGCGAATCGAATCGGGGAGATGCTTCAATTACCGGAGGAAGCAGTGCAGAGAGATATGAAGTTGTATTGGTAGACTGACAATAAAGATATAAAAAAAGAAACTTTATTTCCCCTTGCATCTCCCTCGCAAATAGTATAAAATAGACCCAGTGTTGCAAACGAAAATATTACAATATGACGCACAAAGAGGTGCATGCCGGGAGGCATGCGCCCTTTTTTGTGTACACGATGAGCCAGATACAGATTTGTGTCTGCGCAATAGCTGCGATTTTTATGCCCATTGTAAACCGTGCGCCTGGCTCTCTACGCCGCAGGATTGATATCCGCCGTCGGCACCTTTGTCGGCTCCGTTGCTTTCCCATCCGTTTCCGGTGAAGTGGCCGCTGAATTCTCCGGGGAAGCTGCCGGGGTGGAGGCTGCTTCCGGCGTGGCACTGGGCTTTGCTTTTTCCAGTGAAGCCTTAACAGCCTCCAGCAGCACCAGGGAAGTATATCTGGTCTCCGCAGAATACGTCACCTGACTCAGATCCTGCGTCTCGCAGATCTGCTCACTCAGGGAATCCATGGTGGGCTCCAGCAGTGGATACATGGTGGTCAGGGTCTCATCGGGATCTGCCAGGCTTAAAGATGTGATGGCGTGGTCGTTTACGATGACCTCTACATTCACGGTCTCGCTGCCGAGGATCAGCTCCGTGGTGTAGATCCCCGGGATATATGTATTATCAGTACCGACAGGCCCGGAAGCATTATCCAGAACAGCATCGGTATCGGCAACGGCCCCGGTGGAGACATCCTCCGTCTGTGCGGATTGCGGGATACGTCCGAGATCCGCCACATTGTCCGGCATAGCGGTCTCGGCAGTATTGTCAGGGGAATCCGGTGTCCCGGAGGTATCCGCAGCTTTTCCGGGCAGCAATAACATTAACAGTAATATGACGAACAGCACTCCCAGCGCAGCGAAGATTCCGGTATACAGCAGCTCTTTTCTGCGAAGGACAACGATCTTTGTATTTGCACTCATTCTTAAGTCTCCTTGGAATGATGGGATGATCTTTATAAATAGTATGCGGAGGCCGGTACTCATAGTACAGCAAATAAGGAGAACTTCACATTGACAAGACAAAACAGGCATTGCTATAGTTAAGACAAGTATTTTTCACGGATGCGTCCGCCCCGTGGAAAAGGAGCAGACAGGCGGCGCAGAAACGAGGGTAACGATGAATAATTATACCAAGGAAGACATCATCCGTCTTGTGGAAGAAGAGGATGTGGAATTTATCCGTCTGCAGTTCACGGATCTGTTCGGCAATCTGAAAAATATTGCGGTGACAGCCAGCCAGCTGGACCGCGTATTGAGCAATAAATGTATGTTTGACGGTTCGGCTATTGACGGTTTTGCACGGATTGAAGAATCCGACATGTATCTGTATCCGGATCTGTCGACACTGGAGATTTTCCCCTGGAGACCCCAGCAGGGCAAAGTGGCCCGTATGATCTGCGATGTATATCGTCCCAACGGACAGCCTTTCGAGGGAGATCCCCGTTATGTGTTAAAGCGTGCGGTGCAGCAGGCAGAGGACATGGGATATACTTTTGAGGTAGGCCCCGAGTGTGAATTTTTCTTATTTAATACGGACGAAAATACCATGCCTACCACCAACACCCATGAGCAGGCAGGGTATTTCGACATCGGTCCCTTGGATTTCGGCGAAAATGCCCGTCGTGACATTGTCATGAATCTGGAGGATATGGGATTTGTCATCGAGGCTTCCCATCACGAGATGGCTCCGGCCCAACATGAGATTGATTTCAAATACGATGAGGCATTAAATACCGCAGACAACATCATGACCTTCAAGATGGCCGTACGCACCATTGCGAGACGTCATGGATTGCACGCTACTTTTATGCCGAAGCCCAAGTTCGGTGTCAACGGTTCCGGCATGCACATCAATATGTCCTTGCAGAAGGATGGAAAAAACATTTTCCAGGATGCTTCCGATCCCAATGGTCTGAGCGAAGAGGCTTACTATTTCATCGGCGGTATCATGAGACATATCAAAGGAATGGCAGCCATTACGAATCCGCTGGTGAATTCTTACAAGCGTCTGGTACCCGGTTTCGAGGCACCGGTCTACATTGCATGGAGCACGACAAACCGCAGCCCCTTAATCCGTATTCCGGCTGCTACAGACGGAGAGGGCACCCGTATCGAGCTGCGCAGTCCCGATTCTGCTGCTAACCCTTATCTGACACTGGCAGTCTGCCTGAGTGCAGGATTAGAGGGCATCCGGGAGAAAATAGAGCCGCCTCAGAGCATCAATGCCAATATTTTTGCCCTGTCAGAAAAAGAGCGTGAGGAATTGCATATCGATCAGCTGCCCGGCACACTTCTGGAGGCAGTGGAGGAACTGGAGAAGGATACTTTCATTCAGAAAGTGCTTGGAGATCATATTGCCGGAAAATACATCGATGCCAAGCGGAAAGAGTGGCATGAGTACCGTTCTCAGGTATCCGAGTGGGAGATTCAGGAGTATCTGTACAAGTATTAAAATATTCCTTTCTTTTGTAATAATGGAGTGACTATTCTTCGTAAAGTGACTCGAATGGAGTCACCGCCACGTACATGAGCAAAACTAGCTGCATAGAAGCGTGTGGTTTTGCGAATGCGAGGGGTGGAATAGTTACAAGATGAATCAACAAGACAGAAGAAAGGAGGTGGGCCGATGACGAACATTATTGTCGTACTGCCGAAGCTGGAGGAAGCCAAAGGCGTCAAGAATATTCTGGTGCGCAGTGGCTTTCAGGTCACGGGTATCTGTACCACAGGCACTCAGGCTATCAGTCAGGCGGACGGTCTGAACGACGGTATTGTGATCTGCAGCTACAAGCTGGCGGACATGATATACACAGAACTACATGAAGATCTGCCGGAAGGTTTCGAGATGCTGCTGATGGCATCCCAGAATCTGATCAGTGAATGCTATGGCAATGGCATCGTATGTCTTTCCATGCCGTTAAAGGTACAGGACCTGATCAATACCGTGAACCTGATGGTGGAAGGTGTGGAACGCCGCAGAAGAAAACGCCGTATGCAGCCGAAAGTACGGAATGCAGCGGATGAAAAAGCAATCAAGGATGCCAAGGAATTACTGATGGCACGAAATCATATGACGGAAGAAGAAGCCCACCGCTACCTTCAGAAGACCAGTATGGACAGTGGTACCAATCTGGTGGAGACGGCACAGATGGTATTGTCCATGATGATGGAGTAAGCAGGACGGCCCGGAAATGATTACAGGGATCCGGGCGTTACAGACAGGATATGTGAAAGAGAACAACAGGAGGAACAGCAATCCATGAAATTTACAAAAATGCAGGGCTGCGGCAACGATTATGTATATGTCAACGGCTTTACGGAGAAGCTTTCACCGGAAGAGAAGCCGGAGATCGTAAGAAGCTTAAGTGACAGACATTTCGGAATCGGCGGCGACGGTGTGATCTTCATCAATCCGGCGGAAGAAGCGGATTTTGAGATGGAAATGTACAATGCGGACGGCAGCCGTTCGGAGATGTGCGGCAACGGCATCCGCTGCGTGGCAAAATATGTCTACGACAAAGGACTGACGGACAAGAAGGACATTACCATCGTCAGCGCCGGAAAAATAAAATATCTGAAACTCACCGTGGAGGGAAAGACCGCCACGGACAGAGGACAGGTGACGCTGGTACAGGTGAACATGGGAAATCCCATCCTTGCTCCGGCAGAGGTGCCGGTAACAGTGGAAGCCACACAGGAGACGGCAGACGGACCGGCGGTAGTGAATGCTCCCATCATGGTAGACGACACGGAATACCACATGACATGTGTATCCATGGGCAATCCCCATGCCATCGTATTTATGGAAGGGGTAAAGGATCTTGACATTGAGAAGATCGGCCCGAAGTTTGAGCATCATACCTGTTTTCCTAACCGGACCAATACCGAATTCGTAGAGATTCTGGATCGGAAAAATGTGTTTATGCGCGTCTGGGAGAGAGGCACCGGGGAGACCCTTGCCTGTGGTACCGGATGTTGCGCTACGGCGGTGGCTTGTGTACTAAATGGTTTGACGGACGAGGAAATAACTGTTAAACTATTAGGCGGTGAACTGCACATCAAATGGGACCGCAAGGAGAATCTGGTCTACATGACCGGTCCTGCGAAGATCGTATTTGAAGGTGAAGTGGACCCGTACTCCATCTGATAGCACGTAGTGCGGAAAAATTGCTTATTTACGACAGCAAGGTGACAGCAATACTGCACCAGGGATAATAGAGAGGAGAACGTACTATGTTTAAAGTAAACGACAACTATTTAAAACTTCCCGGAAGCTATTTATTTTCCACCATCGGCAAAAAGGTAAGTGCGTATTCCGCAGCACACCCGGACAAGAAGATCATCCGTCTGGGCATCGGTGACGTGACACAGCCTTTGGCACCCGCTATCATTGATGCGTTGCACGGTGCAGTGGATGAGATGGGAAAAGCGGAGACTTTTCATGGTTACGCTCCCGACCTTGGTTATGAATTCCTGCGCAATGCCATTGCAGAGAATGATTATAAGGCAAGAGGCTGTGACATTGCACCGGACGAGATCTTTGTATCGGACGGAGCAAAATGTGACTGTGGCAATATTCAGGAGATCTTCAGTCTGGACAACAAGATTGCAGTATGTGACCCCGTTTACCCCGTATACGTAGATTCTAATGTTATGGCGGGCAGAACCGGCACTTACGATCCGAAGTCCGAGACCTGGAGTGATGTGATCTATATGCCCTGTCTGGCAGAGAACGGTTTTGCACCGGAGCTGCCGAAGGAGACCCCGGATCTGATCTATCTGTGCTTCCCCAATAATCCTACCGGTGCTGCCATTACCAAGGCGCAGCTGCAGGAGTGGGTGGACTATGCCAATAAGGTAGGCGCTGTCATTCTCTATGATGCGGCATACGAAGCATATATTTCCGAACCGGATGTGCCTCACAGTATCTATGAATGTGAAGGAGCCAGAACCTGTGCCATCGAGTTCCGTTCCTTCTCCAAGAATGCCGGCTTTACCGGAGTGCGTCTGGGCTTTACCGTGATCCCCAAGGATTTAAAGAGCAGGGATGTGAGCCTCCATGCACTGTGGGCAAGAAGACACGGCACCAAATACAATGGAGCACCCTATATCGTACAGCGCGCCGGTGAGGCAGTATACTCTGCAGCAGGCAAGGCACAGCTGAAGGAGCAGGTTGCTTATTACATGAACAACGCACAGTATATCCTGAAGGGCTTGCAGGAAGCGGGCTTCACGGTATCCGGCGGTGTGAACGCTCCTTATATCTGGCTGAAAGCGCCTAACGGCATGACCAGCTGGGAGTTCTTCGATTACCTTCTGGAGAATGTCAACGTGGTGGGTACGCCCGGATCCGGTTTCGGACCCAGCGGAGAGCATTTTTTCCGTCTGACGGCTTTCGGAAGCTATGAGAATACCGTGGAGGCAGTGGATCGTCTGAAGAAGATTCAGTTATAGGCAGCCGTTCTTTGCCATAAGAGGAATGGAGCAGATATATGCAGGAAAAGCAGAAAAAAGCAATCCGGTGGATCAGCCCGGTACTGATCGCATTGACAGCACTGATCGTGTGGCGCGTCAACTATGAGATCGAATTTATGATGGATGATGAGTGGTATTCGACGGTATTGTATGCGGATACACCGATCCGGAATCTCAGTGACATTATCCATGCCCAGATCTGGCATTATTTTAACTGGGGCGGCAGAAGCATGGCGCATGCACTGCTGCAGCTGATCCTGCTGGCCGGAGAACACTGGGCGGATATCCTGAATACAGGAATGACACTGCTGTTGGGATGGCTGGCCTGCATGATAGCAGACAGACGTAAGCTCCCGTACTGGTTTGCAGCGTTGGGGATGATCCTGGGGCTGAATGCCAACTGGAAAATGAGTATGTTCTGGGAAGCCGGAGCAGCGAATTATCTGTATATGGCGGGTTTTCTGCTGGCATTTTTGTTCTGTTACCTGAAATATGAGGAAAAAAATCTTCCCGGCATCGTCATTTGGATCCTTCCACTGGGACTGATCGCAGGCTGGAGCAATGAGAATATGGGGCCTGCGGTATGGCTCCTGAGTCTTCTGGTGATCCTGTTAAGACACAGAGAGCACAAAAAAGCTCCGGTGTGGATGTATCTGGGAAACATCAGCTGCCTGGCGGGAACCATTCTGATGATCACTGCACCGGGCAATTTTGTCCGCAGCGGGGAGACGGGGGAAGAAGCCTACAGCCTGCTGTGGAGAATGTATCTGCGCTGCTACGCAGAAGCGAAGGGAGTTATGGAGTATCTGTTCCCTGCCCTGCTGCTTACGGTATTTGCACTGATCGTCTGCAAAGGCATTCTGAAAGAAAACCTGGGCAGAAATACAGTGCTGTTATTGCTGGGGGCACTGTTGTCCTGGGGTGCCATGATCCTGTCCCCACACTATCCGGACCGGGCGGCTTTCGGAACGATGGTTTTGTTGATTTGTGCGATTTTATCCATGGCAGGGAAAATCGCAGACAGGCAGAAAGAAAATGTCTGGATGTTCTATGGCTGTGCCGTGCTGATATGGCTGCGGGGGATGTATTTTCTGGTGGAATATCTGGGATTATGCTGGGGCTGGATCAAATAAGTGAATAAATGTCCATTATAAAAGACCTCACAGTCGGCAGATGCGCCGGCAGTGAGGTCTTTTATGAGTGTACACATTATTTTCTGGCATACCGGCTCCGGTACTGGCGCGGTGTCATGCCGGTCTTTTTACGGAAGATCTGCGAGAAATAAGACTGCGAAGAAAAGCCGACGCTGGTGGCTACCTGAGCTACCGACAGATTGGAGGATACCAGAAGCCCCTTGCAGGCTTCCAGCCTCCGGTCTGTCAGGTAATTGATCGGAGACTGTCCGACACATTCGGTAAAGGAGTGTGCCAGATAGAATTTGTTGATATGTGTGATCTCCGCCAGGGAATCCAGTGTAATGTTCTGGGAATAGTTGGAATCGATATAACGCTTCGCCAGAGCACATTCCTTGGACAACTGGAAGGAGGAGTCAGAGATGACGGACAGATTCTGCTTCCGGGAAATATATACCAGAAGCACTTGGAGCAGTCCGTGGCACACCTGTTCAAAGCCGGGAAGCTTGTCGCGGAATTCCTGCATCATCAGCTGGGCGAAGTTAATGAACTGTTTTTTGTCAGAGCCGTAGCTATAGAAGCTGTATCCCTTCGGATTGTCCTGCCCTGCACCGGAAAAAGAAAATGCAAGTCCGTCCACACCGAATACGATATATTCCATGGGATCGTTGGGAAGTGTTTTTTCCGTGTGCTCTACATAGGGATTGATGATGACCAGATCATCCGTCTTCACAGGCACCTTTTCGTTCTCTATATAGAAGGCGCCCTCGCCCCGCAGGACATAGAACAGTTCTGAAAAGTGGTGGGTATGCGGAAGGGACTGCCAGTCACCTTCGTATTTGGAGATGGAGATATAACGAAGCTGGAAATGTTCCGGGGAACTGTTTGCCGATCCGATATTGATAAATTCATTACTCATAAATAGATACCTTCTTTATCTTATTTTATTGTGCACTTTTTCAAATTCACAGTATTTTTTATTGATTTGATAGACGCAAAACCTTTTATAAGTCCTCACAAATGTTTATAAACCAATGTGAAAATGGCTTAAAATCAAGGTTTTCCGCATATCTTCATTTTTCTTGTCATATCTCCGCATAAGGTGTTTTTGTAAGACCGGGCACCATTTTAGCACCACAGAATATAAGGAGGACGACATGAAAAACGAACTTTTGACTAAGGGTATTATACTTCCGTCCGGCGAAATCGGCAAGGATAAGATAAACCTTGTCGCCGGGGCAATCACGCAGCCGTTCGCGGAAATGGTATGGGTAACGACAGGCGGCGACATGGAAACAATCAACCGCCTTACCAACGTACTTGTAACCATGAACAACCCCACCGACCGGGGCAAGCTGTTCAAAATCATCAAACTGCTTTATGGGCTAATGGGCTTGCCTTTTTCAGAGGAAGCCGAGCCTATGGACGCAGACCCCGACGTTTTGGAATACTTCATCTTTTCTTTCATGGCAGACTTTGGAGAAGTCATGCAAGAACTGATAGCAGAAGAAATGAAATAGCGACCCGCACAGCGGCGTTTCTCACTCTCTCACTGGGAGAACAGGAACGCCGCTATTTTTATGCCCTCATGTTACGCAGTAGGGGCAAAAAAAGCCTTGATTTATCGGGCTTACAGAACGCAAAACAGAGGAAGCAAGGAAAAGATACCTTACCCCTCAAAATCCGCGTTCTACTGCGCAACAAATCTAAAGCAAAGGAGTGATGAAGCTATGGCAGTTTTCCGTGTGGAACGCAACACAGGCTACACCGTAATGAGCAACCACCACTTACGCAATAAGGAGCTTT